>Ga0247782_1000116_pt1 | contig 106232 bp, 84 predicted proteins | sample UWRJL019104C5_FD_179928 | JGI IMG/M metagenome (GOLD analysis project Ga0247782, IMG submission 179928) | Plant litter microbial communities from Arlington Agricultural Research Station in Wisconsin, United States - UWRJ-L019-104C-5 | ecosystem: Environmental > Terrestrial > Plant litter >... | reverse complement strand
TTTATATTTATTATTTTTAAATTTTTTTTTTAAATAAATTAAATATATTATTTTTTTTTAATTTTGTTTTTTTTTTTTTTTTTTTTTTGGCCAAGTTATAAGCGGTGCACCCATTTTTTTAGTATGGATTTTAAAGTATGCAATTGACCTGTGGGATGCGTTAACCAGCTATGCTTATAGTACCTACTTAAAATTAGGCAGGACAATATGTAAGTCTTCAAATATAGTCTTCAAGTTTATGCGTCTAGAGCGTATAGTGGGTAACAGAGTAGCGGCATGTGCAAATCAAGCCTTCGCCCACTAATTGAGCCAATTGCGTCAACAAGCTTCACGAGGACCAGACACAAAGCGCCCATCGCATTGCCAACTGCTCGAGCCGCAATGCGTAGTGCCGCCTCTAATCTGGCTAGAAGAGGCCAGCTGGGCCAATTCGGATTGGGCGTTAGAAGCAGCTATATTTGCCGGCAATGCAGAGGCATCCAAATCAGCCCTGCGCCTACCACCGAGTCGCCGTTGACATCATCGCGAGATCGCGATCCCTTTGGGTCACCCATTGATGCTTCCAGAGATACGGCCGGTACGAGAATTCCTCAAACCTCACGCTGCGCATAGATTAGGGCTAATCATGGCAATTGCAGATGCTCGATTCGAGGTGCTCGGCACACCTTACTCGCTGCTCTCGGTTACTCTGTCCGCCTCCCAGAGACTCTACACCCAGCGCGGCACCCTTGTTGCCGTGTCAGGCAAGCCACAAAATGTACGCAGTCGTCAACTCAAATAAGAATCATGCATCCTCAATCTAACTACTGGGATGATCATAGGCGCAATCTACACTCTCCATACTCTCCCCATTCACGCGAGCCGCTACCGGCGTACCTTTCCTATACCAACGAATCACATCTACAACACCACTTACTGCGATAATATCCACGAAATCCACGACGACCACATTCTCAGTCCTTCATCTGGATGGTACTACGGACTGGATGATAACGCAGAGAAAAGCCCTGCTCGCATGGACGGGCCACACACTCGCCGTGACGCCGCGAATCCAGCGCCAGCTGCCCCTCGCACACTGGGGCTCTTCCGAGCTGACGGGCCGCGGCCTCGCTGCTCTATCGGCGCCGGGGCACATCTACAAGCTCACTCTAGGTGAAGGAGAGGAATTCGTGGTGCACCCGGGCAACGTGGTAGCTTACGCAATCACGAAACAGCCCCCTCTACCATTTCGGTTCAAGAGCTCGAGCATCAGGTTCCAGGTGCCTTCCGTGACGGCGTGGTTAGAAACGACGAAGTTCTTCCGGAACATGCGACAGACGGAGACGTACAAGTTTCTGAGCAGGGTGCTCTATAGCTTGCGCACGACGGCGAGACGCACCATCTGGGGTGATAGGCTGTTTTTGCAGTTCCGCGGCCCCACGACTATATTGATGTCTAGTCGGGCTTCGCGCGTCAGCGACGTCTTGACGAATGCCGACGTCAACGAGATTGCGGACGCGCCCGCTGGTGCAGTACCCGCTGCCGTGGAGTTGGCAAGAAAGCCAAAGGAAGAAGAAGGTGCGCCTAAGACGAAGGATGCCGCAGCCATCAAAATCAATGTCGCTACCGTTGGCCAAGATGGCAAGGTGCGCATCGAGGACGCGAAGGACCTGAAGGAATTTGAGAGGTAATTGGTTGTCAACAATGGCTCAGACTTTGATATGAACTGACTGGCCTGCTATCTACGACTTGTACAACTAGACTATACAAAAAAAAGGCTGTAGAGATAAGCTTGATAGATGTGTATGTATACTATCAGAGAAGCTCCTTCGTTGTGAGCCTTCCCCTTTGTGATTATAAGCACTATAATCCTCTGAAACTTGTGTACCTGAGATAGCAACCCAGTTATTTGCCGTGCGATTGGTATGATGCCTGACATAATGAATCGTCATCCATCTCATCTTTGAGTTAGAATGACTAGCCCTTACAGCTGGATTGCTTGCTATTGTGTCTTGTTCTACTTAGTTCCAGGTACGTTGAATATCTTCAGCTCAACAACGTGGTGGTATTACTTAAACAACAACTACACAGAAAACCCGCTACAATGATCTTGTATGCTGTCACAAGCCCACAGACCCGACGCCGCAGATAGGCTATTCGGACTGTCCGCACCGCTCATTCGCATTGCTTATAAATCTACCCGTGCATACGAAATGCTCTTGCTTTGTAGGTATGCCGTTGCTTGACAGGCTTGGCCTTAGCTTGGCAACGTGCTTACGGATTGTTACAGGTGGTTCGCTGCGTAGGTAGTCATTTTAAAGTTAGCCATCGGACGTAATTGAGCAAGCAGGACAGTATATGCTCGTCTCCGTCTCGTGTGATATTCTTATTCCCGATGCTTTCACTACATACTTTTCCCAAGTTGATCCGATATTTACTTACCTACATCTGTAGGGATTACATGATACCAATGAAAGATGTTCCCAGGTGGCCTTACGTTTGATCATAAACAAATTATAATAACCCGGTTCGGGACCGTAGAAAGCGGGACCAGTGTTCATATCCAGTGCCCCCCCAAGGTCGAAGTATTTGAAGGATTCAACCTCCACTATAACTTCCTCCCAGATAGGTTTAGACCACGCGGTCAGGTAGCTTCGTAAAGGGAACTTTTGCCCAGAGCATCAAAGTACGGCGGGGGAGGAAAAGTCCCTTCCTCAAGGTGTTCGGCGTTAATTTTTTATGTATCGGGAAGCCCTTGGTAAATATGCGTACCGATCTGCCCACGGGGATTGATAATTCATCGGCGTCATGAGTAATAAAGCAAGCCGTGGTACAGATCTGTATGTAGGTGGTTGTGGTGGTGCTGAGTTTATAACATGTCCTTAGCGCCGGAGTTAACCAGGCTAAGCTCGGATGTCGTAGTCGGTTTCCGGTTGGCCATGTCAATCAATTTCGCGACAACTCTGCTCGGCCGATTCAACCTCCAACGCGGCGGGTACTCGATAGAGGGTTCTTTCCCCAAATCTGCCCCCAACTCGCGTCTTTACATGACGCGAATGCCGTGCTTGCTCATGGTCATAAAAGGGTTCAACTTAATAATACAATATAACAGGTGGATTCGCTTTTGCTTATGCTTAGTATTACTCTCTTTGTCTTTCCAAACTCGGCGCCCTTTGTGCCAACCATAAAGAATCAGATACCGAGGTGACAATTGAATAATAGAAATAGATATCTTCTCTAATACAGTAAACAATCAAGGGCTTGAAAGTCGTCTCAAAATAGATTGTTTAGGATCGGTGATGGTGACTGATTGATGGTCGTAGCTATAATGCGGTCGACTTCTCCATTCCTTGCACCGAGCCGCTATCGCCTGCCTAAGTACTTTATGCTTTTGGGGATTGACACACATTTGCATACGTGGAAAGTGTGCCCACGCCGTGTCGTAACGCCGAGTTTGGTAAGGTGTCTCCGATCCCCAAACTTGCAGGGTATCGACATTCTTTGTCGGGGCATCAAGTTTCTGTTTTGAACATTTTTCCTTGTATCTTTCTCTCTCGTATATAATTAAAACCGTAGTGAAGCTCAAAGTCCTGGTTGTTTACTTTGGATCTAATCTTTGTCCTACCCGAACGAGAATAATACGAAAATAGTTGCCTTGCTTTTGCTTACTACGGATGAGCTGAGCTGAGTTTGGGGACCGGCTAAACGGGTGACAAACAGCGAAAAGGCGGCTTTCATAAATACGCTGCTTTGTGTTCAAGACTTAAGTTGTGGCTTTTAAGCGGAAAGCCCACTCGCCACCGTCTTGAAAACTGGAAAAGAGAGAAGAGGGGGGAAAAAAAAAAAGGAAAAAGGCGATACCTACTTCAATCGAACACACAGCGGACCCAAACGTCATTCTATTACACACTTGGTCACAAATACTCCAGGTTCGACGAGATGCCGGGCTCTGAGACTGGGTCGTCGACGACTGCCCAGGACCAATACTTGGACGGTCCGATAACACTTGAGAATAAAGTGGTACAGTCGCCACAGATGGTCTCCGTAGAGCGCACGTCGATAGAACGGACGTCGTCAAGAGATGCTTCAGATAAGGATGTAGAGAAAGCTGGGGTAGACCACATATCAGGACAACCTCCTTCTGGGCCCCCGGCTTTCAATCCTGCTGATTTCCCGGATGGTGGTCTTGAGGCTGTAAGCGACCTTTTTGTTTTTTTTAAAAAAAAATTAGGTTTTCCTTTTCATTTGAACCCATGAAGTGGGGTTTGCAGGGTTCCCAACGAATACTTGTTCTTGCCATGCGATCCTATGCTTTATTCACCAAGTCTATGTGGCTAACTTTGAACATAATAGTGGTTGGTGGTAGCCGGCTCGGCTCTCATATTATTCAGCTCGTTCGGCATAGTCAACTGCGCCGGCGTCTTCGTGCAATACTACGCCAACGGACCGCTATCAGATTACAGCACATCGAGCATAACATGGATCACCTCTGTGCAGACCTTCCTGGTCACCGGCAGTAACCTCATCATGGGCAACCTCTTCGACAGCTACGGCACTAAATGGATCCTGCCCATCGGCACCGTCGTCTACTCCCTCGGCCTGATGCTCCTCTCGCTCTCGACAGAGTTCTACCAGATCATCCTGACGCAAGGCATCATCTGCGGCGTCGGTGCCGCTGCCGTCTTCAACTGCGCCACCAACTCGACCCTGACCTGGTTCTTCAAGTACCGCGCCGCGGCCCTGGGCATCGTCGTGGCGGGATCGTCGATAGGAGGTATCGTATTGCCCATCTTCATGAACAAGCTGATCCCGCGCATCGGTTTCCCCTGGACCGTGCGCATCCTCGGCTTTGTGGTGCTCTTATTCTGCGGTCTAGCGTGCTTCACAGTCAAGTCGCGTCTGCCGCCCCGGCCGAAACCCTTGATCATCGCTGATGTCGTAAAGCCGTTCCGTGAAGTGACCTTCTCACTTGTGGTTGCGAGCTCCTTCTTTGTGTTCTGGGGCCTTTATTTGCCGTTTAACTATCTCAATATTCAAGCCCAGCAACAAGGCATCTCTCCTGAGCTGGTTCCTTACATCCTGCCCATTTTGAATGCTGTCAGGTAAGTGTACCATGAATGATGCCTCATCTTAACCATTATATCAATACTCGCCAATATCTCACAATACTCCGTACTAACACATATCTCACCACAGCATCTTCGGCCGAATAGTCCCCGGTATTATCGCCGACCGCGTCGGGCGCTTTAACATGACGATCCTGATCACGGTGTTATCGGGCGTCATCACACTTGCCTTGTGGGTCCCCGGTACATCGACCGCTACGACCATCGTCTACGGCGCCATCTATGGGTTCACGTCGGGGGGCTTCATCTCGCTGGTGCCGACCGTCATCGCGCAGATCAGCGACATCCGCGAGATAGGCGCGCGGAGCGGCGCCCTGCTCTTCGTCGGCTCCCTGGGCGCCTTAACCGGCTCCCCCATTGGCGGCGCCATCATCACGGCCCAGAATGGCGATTATCTTGGCCTCAAGCTGTGGACTGGTCTCACGCTTTTTACGGGCTCGCTGTTCCTGTTTCTTGCGCGTGCGGTGCAGGTGAAGTTCAGGCTAGTGAAGATTTAGTAGACGTGGCGCGTGGTGGTATATGGTATTACCGACTAGAACTGGCTAGCCTTCGCGGGCATGTGTCGATGGGCTTTGAGCAAGGGATGATTCATTTGTCCATACTTTGAATCGTAAATAAGTAATGTACATACACGGATTTGCATTAGAACGGTAGCATAGTAGACGGGGTCACCATAGGATATCCCCATTACTCTCATGTTTCTTCCATTTCTCACTATCTAGCATGCATGTTTTGAGTGACGCTTGCACCAAGCGATTAACAGGAAATTAAACAACTCATTCATTAACCCTTCTACTCGCAGCCTGAATATTGATTTTGTCCTAAAGACTCGACGATTTCAAACGCCAATGAGACCCTATTTCTACAATGCCCGATGAGTATCGGGGACCCGATGTGCGGAATGATTATCTCCGGTTCCTGATTTAAGTTGTACCGTAGCCGTAGGTTGTTCTATAGGGTAGGCTACGTGGGTTAGGGTCCTTCAGGTTACAATGAAACGGCATGCTCAGCAGCCAAGAAAAACAGTCCCCTGAGTAGGGTGCAAACAGGCGGAAAGGGAATCTGTGTGATTCATGCTTCGAATCAATTTGAGAGTCCACACATGATCTTCTCTTATGTCCCAGGTCTTCCCAGATAGCACTAACAATGACTAACCATCAACTAGCTAACCTAGGTAAGTAGTCCCATCCATTCGTAGTGAGTGAGTGGTCTGAATCAACAACTCATTAATACACGATAATTACTTACCTACTTACTCACAGGTACTCAAAAACATTGAATCAACCAACGACAAAAACTTGCTTTCAACTTTATTGTGAAGGATTTACTACTTAAAACCCCCCTTTATTTAAGCACTTGCCCTCCCCTATCCTCACCGCCCCCATTCTCAATGTAAGAGCTCACGCCGCACTGGAAACACCAACCGAATAAAACGCAATTTTCATGTCGCACGCACCGGCGATTTACCGTTTTTTTCCTAGTGCTATAAGACAATATTGATTTCACCCCATCTACACCCATACTCGATCTCTTACATTACGCACCATAATGGCACAGACAGATATCCTGACGCCAGGCTCGCCCATGACGCCGCGGTTCTTCCTACGACGAAGTACAGGTCGCGCATACGCTAGGTTATATCTCGCGGCATCTATCTGCGCCGGGCAGTGCTTGTTGGCTATTACTGTGTTTATCCTTTTGGGTGGCCTACGGCCGTGATCACACGGGTCATTAAACTACATGAAATATTTATTTCAAAGCCAGTTTATCCGTTAGTTCGTTGCCCTCCTCCGTAGGGAACCTTTCGCTAGGAGAGGCGAGGGATAAGGCAAATGTGTAGAGGGTTGGTTGGTTGGTTAGTTGATAGCAATAGGGCCATGCTTTGCCTCGGGCTTTTCTTTGTGTTTGCTGATTGTGGCTGTATTTCGTGCTATTTCTATGGTGAGGGCGATTTAGCTGGGGTAGTACAACATAGCTAAGGCAATGGTTTATTAGATATCATGGAGTTGGAATGAATTGCTCTTATGTGTTGGCAAGAGGTACCTATCATCTAGCAATGATTCCGGTATTGGTTCGGACCCTGCGGGAAAATAAGTACGTTGACAGAAAGTAACCTGCGAAGTTCATGTGATCCCTCATGTATTGTTTATATATAGTGAACCTCGAAAAGAGGTGCCTGGTTTAGTCAGACCGCGACAAAATAAGCTTTCGGGAAGATCGTGCACTAGACGGAGTGATGATTCATTGACATGATGGGATGAGACATGGCGTGTGTGACAAAACCAAAATCCGTCAAAGACGCAAATTTACAATTGCAGGTAAGTATACATCGAATCTAGTCATTAAACAAGGATAAATATTGACTTGTGCACCCTCAATCAGTTCCATCAGTAAGAGGCTCTTCCTAGCCTCCGTCAGTTTTGAGAAATGGCGACCGCGAAACCAGAAAAAGGAGACAAAGGTATGCACACACAGCCCATCCGCAACCACCTGGGCCCCACCCCGTTCTTTAACCTGGCCCCATACTCGCTCAACTCTCTTCTTACTACCTACCTACTTACCTACTTACCTATACATCCAGTCTCTTGGAACTGGGGCGGCGGTGCTCCAGGCGGTAAAGTAGCCGAAACGAAAGAAGAGGGGCAAATCGCCATCAAATCGAAGCGCGGTAACACGATCAAGAAGAACGCATCGCCCGAGAATCCAGCTGTGCGTGTCGAGCGGAGCGGCAACGACGTCGTCAAGAGGGCATCGGAACTTACCGTTGAGCAAAAGGCGCCTGAGAATAAGAATAAGAAGAAGGGCGGGGGTCACGAGAAGCGGAAGGCGGGGACGCTGGATGAGGACGGGGATGGGGATGAGGATGATGAGGGACGGAAAAGTGAGGGGGATGATGTAGAGGAGGAAGATGAAGGGGCGAAAGAGGCAGAAAAGAAAGAAAAGGAGGAAAATCGGCATATGAAGAATAAACAAGGGAAAGAGGTCAAGAAAGGTGGCAAGGCCGCTAACAAGAGACAGAAACGACAACAAGGCAGAGATGTGAAGGGCGGGTCTTCTAGTACTGCTTCGGGAACTTCTGAAGACGAGGACGAAGACGAGGACGCTAATATGGACGGGGCCGAGGATATGGATGAGAAGGAAACCAAGGGAGGAAAAGAGAAGCGAGAGGAAGAGGAAGAAGGGCATGCTACCAATAAGAAAGATACGGGTACCGCCGATAATAAGTCTGGAGGACATGGGAAGGAAGACGAAAGCAGCAAGTCCTCAGGCAAGGTGTCTAAGACCGAGTCCAAGTCTAAAGTCAAGGCAACAAGACAATCTGCTGCGCATGCAAACAAGAAGAAGGAAATGGAGAAGGAGAAGCAGCAGGAGGATACGGTGAGCGGGCGAACGCGCAGTCAGGATAAGGCGGATTGAAATGATAGCTGGTCATTTTGAGACTGTTGATCTTGTTTCTCGAAGAACCCGCCTACTGCTATAACTTATATTCGTTTTCGAATAAGATGATGGTAATAAATGGACGAAGATCTGAGCACTTGTACAAACTAGCTACAGATGTTACAAATTCTGGCATAATGGAGAAATTATCGAATCGTGTCAGGTGGTGTCTCTTGTCATTTCACAAGTCAGGGCATGGGAGAGCGATTATTTGCATCAGGGTCCGGCTATCACATGAGGTCATTGTATTCTGCACTTGCCTGTTCACTATTACACTCATCAAATGAACAACAGAGGTACACGACTCCAGAGACCATTCGTTATTTCTCAGTTTCCATATTTTGCCTTACCTTCCCTTAAAGACGGGTTTCCTCTTCTCCTTGAAAGCCCGAAGAGCCTCATCCCGATCCTCGCTCTTGACAACGCGTTGGTACATGACATTCTCCACCTCCTCTCTCGCCCAGTTAACAGCTTGCAGGCCAGCCCGCACAGCAATAGGGCCGCCCTCGCATATCTCGGTGGCAAGTCTGACCGACTCAGCCAGCACCGCTCTCCTCGCCCTCGTGGGGATCTCCTTCTCCTCGGCTTCGGTAACCTCTTCACCTTCCGGGACGATCTCAACCAATCTATCGGCAATGCCTAGGAAGTACGCCTCGGGCGCAGAGACCCGACGGCCCGTTAGCACGAGATCACGCGCGCGGGGCAACCCGATGAGAGCTGGTAGTCTGTAAGTACCGCCCGCACCCGGGATGATGCCTAGTCTTGTTTCAGGTAGTCCAACGGTCGCGGTCGAGGCTAGGACGCGGAAATGTGTGCATAGAGCGAGCTCGAGGCCGCCGCCTAGGGCCAGGGACGCGACGGCGGATATAGTTGGGATGGGGAGCGCGGAGAGCGCGGAGAATGTACCGCGGAGGTTGGCGAGGAATTGAGCAGTTCTAGTGACGTCAAAGCATTAGTATCAGTCAGTTCTGTCAAAATTTCGCTCATTGAGGCGTTACGAGTTTGACAGATTGGTTAATTGCGCACTTACTCCTCTTGCGTAAACCCCCGCCGTTCTTTCAGATCTGCGCCGGCGCAGAAACTCGCATCTACAGCACTCGCCAGGATCAATGCCCTCGTGGGACCGATCTGATCCTCTCCCGCAGCGCCCCCGAACCGCGCAGGCGCGGGCTTCTCGTCGCCCTCGGGCGTGTACTGCGCCTGAACATCCTCGATCTCGGCGCGTAGGGCAGCGAGTAAGGCCTTAGAGATAGCGTTCCTGGCAGCCGGACGGTTGAGCTCGAGGACGCGGATGTGGCCCGTGTTGGGCGCCGGTAAGTTGACCACGTTGATCAGGGGACCGCTCGTCGCATCGCTGGAATAGAGCCGTACTCGCCGGAACGCGGGTGCGATCTGTCGTCGAAGCGTCGGTCGAAGAGCCATAACGAAAACTTGGAGTCTTTCGTTAAGAGGCTTGGACAAATGACAGGGTAAGTACCTATGTAGGTATGTAGAGAGCTTGTTCAAGACGAACAAGGAAGAAGCTCTGGGAGAGCTTGCTGTGGTGGGTAAGGAAGCTCCAAATCGGCTAATGGCGGAATTGGTCGGCGGTTATCTCAGCACGCATTTCGCACAGCTTACCCTGGGCATCCTCGGACCAAAGGTTAAAACTGCTAGTCCTCTTCAAACACTTACTTACCCTAGAAAGCGTGGTTGGTGAATAAATACTTCATTTACAAAGTCACGTCATATACCCAAGTAAGATTTGTATTACTAGAAATACTGTCAACGAAGTCTAAACCTGGTGTACAAAGTAAGCTGGAAGAGGGGCAGCCGTGGTGAGCTTATTATCAGATCTACGAGTCCTACCTGACTTCGAAGGCAGCGCCACATCATCTGCCATCAGTATTTATTCGTAGCTGCCTGCCTACATAAGGCTACATATATTCAGGGGCTCGTATTTTGAATATTCTCATCTGTCTATGTAATTGAATTATTAGTAACTGGTCTACAACTGGTATAAATAACTTAGTTTGAATTAGTATGGCAAGCAACAGCGCTCCGCCTGCACCAACCACAGACGGCGCGGCGATACCGCCCGAAGCTATCGAGTTCGCAACGCGCATGTACAATGCCGCAAGAGAAGGCAATATAGAGCTGTTCGAACAGGCATTGCCAGCCGGGTTACCTCCTAACCTAACCAACCATAAAGGCGACACATTGGTATGTCGATGTGCCTACTCTTGGCTGCGGCAGCTTAAACATCGTAACGGCCACTAACCCCGCCATCCGATATCTAGCTGATGTTGGCGGCGTATTACGGTCACGCAGAACTCGTGAGGCTGCTCATACAGCACGGCGCCGACCCAAATCGTCTGAACGATAGGGGCCAAAGCCCACTCGCGGGCGCCGTTTTCAAGAAAGAGGATGCGGTGATCGATGTGAGACTGAGTTTCACAGTATATGCATGTTTACAACGCTAGCTGACCGAGGCGCTTAGGTATTACTCGAGGGCGGCGCGGATCCGGAATACGGCTCACCGTCAGCTATTCTGTGTATAGCTATGTTCAAGCAAGAAGATAAATGGGGAGAGAAATTCAATGCTGCGCCTGGAAAAGGGAAAGCGAATGGCTTGTAACTTCTAACCAGATTGCCTGGGGTGAGACGATTGAATTTGGTTGGATATCTATCAACTGGAACCTCACAATCCGAGCAACATAATAAGTATACTGATAGCGGTAAAAGGAGACACAAAAATGCCATCAAGATTTCAATATCCGTACATCTGTACCATAGTCAAGCTCGACCCCTCGTCTCATCAACATCCGGACTCTTACAGATGTAGTCCCACTTTGGAGAACTCGTTCACTGACCCCTCACGCCAGGGCCAGAGCCGGGGCCAGGGCAAGGAGGCCAAGTCAAGAGGCCATTTGAAGCTTTCTTTCTCCGCACGCCTCCAACACCGTGGCCCTGGTACATTCTATATCCAAATGCCTATTATGGCAGGTAGCTGTGTGAACCATATCACACCGTTAATCTTACTGGATCTTGGCGCCGCTATATCATCGTTGTACATCTGTATTAGCTTCTAGATAGAGAATAGAAGGTAAAGGTACACTGGGGACGGCTGGCTTCCTCTTACAAAGCATCCGGGAAGATATTTGCTTTTGGCGATAGCTCTGTGCCCTTGCAGGTAAGTATGTAGGTTTTGTACAACGGATAAGTTCGCAAAAAGATTCGCGGCCTAGAATACGACCCAAATCCATCGTTATCAAGGCCTTGGCTTGGCATATTCGCCATGATCGTCCCCCAACCCCTCGGATTCGTGCCGAGTTGAGGTTGCACGTAGGTATTAAAAGAGCCATGCTCGCCCCTCATGGGGGCCAAACTTTTGTTTGCTTTCCTAGCGAGCTCTCACATCCTTTCTGTCTAGGTTAGGTAGTTCGTGAGCTGGACGAACTGGTCGGCCCTCAGAATCTCGATTGAGGTAGAAAGGGAAAAATGGGCTTCAATATTGCCCATGGCCGGATGGCCTTTGTGCTGCTAGCCGGCTCTTCTCTGACCAGCTCCTTCGTGTCCGCAGTCCCATATAATGGCGCAGGAGCAGGAAGTGACGACCCGTTTGCGGTACTCGACCAGCAGCACATCGTCCTTCCCGACAACATGACGTGGGCCGACTACGTGAAGCCTCCCGGAACAACCTGGTCCGACCCCAGCAGGAAGGGTTCAGAGCGAAACTTCAACATCGCCCTCGTCGTTGTCGATTACCCGGATCAACCTTTTGTCGTGACATTAGAGCCCGGCTCTACGCCCTTCGGAAACCCACTCCCTGTTGTTTCGGGCCTCAGTCGCGATGAGGTGCCCAGCTTCTATCACGATTATCTGAATGTGCCTAGTGATCTTAATCATAGACATACTCTTCATGAGTATTGGATGGAGGACTCTGGTGGGCGATATGGTACAGCCAATTTTCTTTGCTTCTCTTCACTTCCCCTATGTGTTTATTTCTCAGCAACCTGTGTAATTTATAACTGATTGGGTGATATAGGCGTGGATCTGACCGTCTTCGGTGCGTATCAAATGCCAAGCCTCTCCTACCAATACGGCGTCGACGACGAGGACGACGGCGGTTTCAACCCGGGCGCCTGTCCGGAGAAGGGTCCATGCTCCGTAGACCTTCGCACCGACGCCCTAGGCGCGTGGCGCCGAGATATAGGCAACGAGACCGCCAGCGCCTTCGAGCTCGTCTTCATCCTCTCCGCGGGGCAGGACGAGTCTTCGACGTGGCAAGAGTTCGGGGAGATGAAGTTCCAAACCCCCGAGGACGTGCCCAAGGAGTTTGGGCCCCCGGACGACTCGATCCCCAACTGGGCGCACACGCGCTACGTCAACTGGACCTCGTGGGCCTCTGCGTCCGTCATCTGGCCCAACGCCGGCGGTGGCTCGTCTACCCAGGCCGAGAGTTCAGGAATGTCGACCTACGCCCACGAGCTGAGTCATCTGTTGGGTATCGGCGATAACTACAATAACCCCTACAGCGTCCCGCAGCGACGCGACTACGCTGGCCCCTTCTCCATGTTATCGAGAGGTAGCTTCAACGGCCCCGGAGGCCCGCACACAAGATGGCAGATCCCCGCACAGCTGGGCGGGTCGATGGGTTCGCCGCACACGATGGGCGATAAGCTGCGCATCGACCTCGTGGACGCGAGCAAAGTTCTCCAGGTCTCCCGGTCCGCACTCGCTGGTTCTGGGCTCGTGGCTGCGGAGATCACTGCGCGCGTCGTGAGTCCTGGGGCTAACCAACTGATGGGTCTACACATCCTCATCGGCACCGACTTGTCGCCTGCATGCAACACGCAGACAGACCCCTACTGCGACGGGGGCGGCTACCACAACTACGACGTCGAAGTGATCGATAGGATGGGTTCTGACTCCTTCCAACCCGACCACGGCGTCATGATCAGCAAGACCAAGAACAGCACCAACCGCGCCCCTTTCCAATGGGTCATCGACGCCAACCCGCAGGATATCAACGTGGTCGACTTCTACCGACCCGACGGCACGCCATCGATGCTGACGATTGGTGATTATAGACAGTTAGCAGACGCCCTGTTCCACGCCGGCACGCGCAGCGGGTCGCAGTTCGAGTTCGTCGATAAGGATAATAAGTTGCACTTCTACGTCGTCAACATCCGTCGTGATGGCACAGGTGTCTTGCATTACACCGTTGCTGTGCGCTCGCTAGATGGCAGTGGCGCGAGCAAACATGGTGTCAAACTGGCTTCTGGCGTCGTAGCCAAGAGTAACAAAGATAAGAAGGATAAAAATAAGGGGACGGCTACGGATAAGGGCGTGACGTGCACTTTCGAACTCACCAATTCCGGCAAGTACGTCGATGGCCACACCGCGCATCCCCAGGACTTGTCGGCGTACCTCAAGTCCGACGTCTATAGACTGAGCGCCAAGGTCGATGGCGCTGGATGGCGCGTAGAGCTTCCCAATGCGTTGGCTGTCGCGGAGTACGGCAAGAGCACGAAGGTAAACGTTGCTGTTGGTGCGGAGAAGAGCGCAAAGAATAGCGCTGTTGTCACGCTTGCGGCTACGTCGGAGTCCGACCCCAAGGTTTCGGCTACGGCTAAGTGTCAGGTGAAGAAGAGCTGAGCTGGATACGTAGCTTAATTTGTATTTACCACCTAATTGACCAATACATTGTGACATGTCTCTGGGCTACTTTATGTAACGCGTGATAACCTTGGAATTCATGAGGTAGGAAATAGCTGGCAACTCGAACACCAAAGAGTGTTGCGATATTTTATATGGCGCACAGTAAACACGCAAATCATTTGTGCTTCCGAGTATTTTGTATTGCCTAGCCAATGTTATATAAGCTTGATTATTAAACAATTATACTCTTTCTTTCTTTCTTTCTTTCTAGCAGTGTAGTAAGGAAACATCCATTCTACTACTACTTCTGAGCGTAGAACTCAGCCACCCATTCCTTCATCTGGGCGGTCTCGTCGTCGGCAATTTGCTTAGCATCGGCATTGACGCCCCAGTTCTGGCCGTACAGGTCGGAGCAGTGCGTGCCCCTCTTGAGGTAGCGGACGGGGAGCTGGTCGGTGCTCTGCAGGGGCCCTCCGGGGCGGAACTTGGAGCTGAAGGTCGAGTCCCGCCACGGGTCCCACTCGCCATTGGTCATCATCAGGCGCGTCGTGTTGGTGCCGAACCAGCCGCCCGTGTACTTGTTGACCGTCTCGGCAGACTTGCCGCGTGCGATGCCGAAGTCGTGGCCTGGGAACCACAGGGGGCACTGTGCGCGCCAGTAGGCCTTGTTCACGAGGCGGGAGACGAGGGTGGGCATGCCGCGGGGAGCCCCGTCCTGCCAGTATTCGAACCTGTTTCGAAGTAGACGTATTAGTAAGTGACTCATGTCGGTGTGTTTGTAGCTAAGTTAGCTTACGCTTCATTGCAAAGCATCCAGTTCCACTGTCGGTTGCCGGCGTTGCCAGGCGTCAAGTCCTTGTAGATAGGGTTGGACGCGTTCAAGCCCTGCAAGCAGTAGGTGTTGAGCTTGCCAAAGAAGTAAGTGTAGCCCTCGCAGTAGCCGGGGAGCTGGATCTCATTCCACCACTTGGCGTATCCGTCCAGGGCCTTGTGCAGGCCAACACCCTTGGCATCGGGTACCTTATTCGTGGAGTTGGGCCAGACGTTCTGGTTCAAGTTAGTATCAAAGAATTGAAACTTAAAAAATGGGAATCGAAAGTCGATACGTACCTCGACGTAGTCGCACCAGCGATAGAATGGGGTGTAGCCCAAAGTAGTGATACTGTAGGGCTGTCCCGACTGCCAGGTCCACGGGCCGTTCTCAATAGCGCTGTATCCCCATATTAATCATGCTGTTTGAAGACATACGCAGAAGATAGATACTCACGAGGCAAAGTCAGCATCCTCCAGATTCTCAAGGTTGAACTTAGCCTTGAGATTTGTCTTCTCCTTACGCGAGCCGACTGTCAGGATAGTGTCAATATGGTTGATGACGAGGTTGACGTCGGCAGAGCAGTTCTTGGGTGTGGCTTCCTGGACAGGGACAAAGTACTGCCAGAAATCACCAATGGCCTGGACCACACCGCTGGTGCCGTAGTACGCCCAGAAGGTGCCGGGGTCCTTGACCGCAATCCACCCGGCCAGAGCGCCAGGGTAGGAGCCACCGGTGTATATCCAAGGAGCATCCTTGGCGGTGCTTTTTCCATCGTCGAATGGCGTCTTGAAGTTGTTGGCGAAGTAGGAGTTATCCTTGATCGAGTTCTCAAGGGTCAAATACTGCAGATTCTTTGGGGTTAGCACCTCGAAAGGAGATGACTTGCCCCAGTAACGGTGCTCCATGATGACGACAGCACCGCCCATCTCCTGGGCAAACTTGCCAGTCAGACGCAGCGACGTGGGGTATGTGACATTGAAGTTGTCGGCGGCCTGCTCGCCGGGGTTGACGAAGATGACGGGCGAGCCTGGTCCCTTCCAGTATTGGGTATTCCACCAGTATCTCTGCTTGAAGGTGCCGAGCGCAGGGTTGGAGTGGTCGAGCAGCTGGTCGAAATAGCCCCAACCAGCGGTGGTATTGGAGGTCGCGGCGATCTTGAACTGCTGGTCAATCGGACCAACTTGCATACCGCCGAAGCGGGCTCTCTCGAAGCTGGCAGATACACCAGTAGCCAGCAGGAGCTGGCTGACCGCTGAAAGGAACTTCATCTTGTCGGGGGCCAGAGGCGGTTGGAAACGCCTACAACAACAAGAACGCTGTAGAGCTTTCGCGAAAAGAGCTCGCGAGCTCAAGCGAGGGCGGGATAGCCATGCTTCTTATACCATTACTACCCAGCTGATATTGGGTCCCGCAACGGATTCCACAGCTTATCTCTCCGCTTGGGGGAATCCTTGGCTGGCGAACCCCGAAAAATTAAAGCACGCACATGCACATAGGGCCACGCGATCGCGTGCGTTTCCGTACATTGCGCTTGGTACTGGGACTGGCATCGCTTGGGTCGTCAAGAGCTGGGTAAGTAAAGATTATCATGTTGACCTTCCGGATTCGCAGCAATCTTGGCCGAGGCAGGACCGGGGTTCCAGCTGTAAGCTCGGGTTCTTTCTCAGAGTCACGGCGACCTTCCCTATCCAGTTAAGCACACCAACGCCTCACCCAGTCCAGAGCGATCGCCCCAGGTGGCACTGTATTGGTCAATGGCAACTGGAATTCATAAGAGAGATACCGGCAGAATGGCCGCCACCCGCGCTATTGCCCACGAATGACAGCGTCGTGAGGGCACAGTGGCCAAGCCAGGATCTGGGCAGAATCTGGGGTCCCCAGCCCCTCCGGCCTAACCTACCCAGTAGGACTTATCGCTCATTCGGCGGCTCGTTTGACAGGCCAGAAACAAGCTCTTTTCACCAATGAAGCCAGTGGAGAGCCGGTGCTTGACGCTTGCGATCGGTCATCGAACCGTTCTAGAAGGCAAAAATGTCTTCGTAATGTCTTAGAGCGCTGGGTTGTGAATCGTCGGTGGAATTCTGCACCGTTATCGCCTCCACCTACAGATGTATTGGCATGGCATCACCACATGATGCTTGTACTATATTATGTGTAACGACTGACACATATTTAAACGAGACTCTGTAAGCAAGACATATCTTGCATTACCGCTTCTCCTCGTTCCGATCTGTTGGTAAATTTCGTAGCGGAGCAGTAGGGATTAGTGGCCACAGGCCGTGCCAGGAAATGCCTTGGTTAGGTACATCAAATAAATACTATGTATCATGACCACTTCAGGACTCCCATCTTGCGCACTGTAACTGCCCCAGCACCGCACAACCAAATCTACTCTAGCCAAATAATCCAGGACTGCAATGCTCCATTCTATCTTCAGTGCGTAAGTTGACAGATCTGGTATATCGCCTACCAGAGCCTATTTAAAATTAATTAATTATCTCCTACCCAACAAGACGAGCCATGGTTTTCTACCATACACCGCAGCGCTAGCTGGCTACCCAACACATCTAGAACTTCAATAAACCATAAATAGCTTCCTCGAAAAGGCTGGAACCAGGCAGCTATTAAAATTGTATATAATAAGTAGGTGTACGTATGTATGTATATGCGTTCTTCAAGAAAGATCTAACCTAGGAACATTTGAATATGCATAAATATGCTGGCGTCATATAATAGAAACGTATTATTACCACTCACTCCCACGTCTTGCTAAAAATATCCCCCGAGCATTTAACCATGCGTCGACATCTTTTCCGAACCCACTACCTAAATGGGAATTTTCTCTTTCTAGATCCAATTTCACATTGCTCACGTTGTTCACGTTGCTCACATCGCTCGCTCACAGGAAAGCCATGATACCAAAAACACCCGCTCCAGCCACCACGACGAGCTCATTCACCGTGATGCGTCCGGCAGCCGCTCCGGTCGGGATATTAGTACTACCAGCCGGCGCCGTCGTCGCAGCAGCAGATGCCGTCGTAAAAGTGTAGTTCGAACCCGGTGTATAAACGGGATAGGTGAACGGGCCCGATGAGGCTTGGGTCGGGTAAAGGGTTATGGTCAGCGTCTGCGTGGTATAGTATGGCGACGTAGAGGCTGGACAGTCGGTCACTGTTGCCGCACACGAGGTCACTGTGTACACTGTTGTTGAGTAGATCGTTGATACCGCTGCGGGACTACTGATGCTGTAGCTGCTGATGGGGACGATGACGCTGTAACTGGCGCTTTCGGTTGAGGCGGGACTTGCGGAGGTGGATACGATGCTCGAGGCGGAATAAGAAGCAGGAGCGCTGGAGCTGAGACTGATGCTAACGCTAGAGCTGGGCGCAGCAGAAGTCGATGAAGCTGGTTGTGCTGAACTGCTACTGCTAGGTACAGAAGATGACAAGCTGAGTGTCGTGGTGGTAGTAGGGGTGACGATGACAACAACGGACGAGGTAGTAGGCGTGACCACCTCGGTGGGTGTGCTGGTCGTCGGAGCAGTAGTCTCGGTGACGTGGGTGGCAGTGTACGTGATGCATGAGCATGCCGAGCTCACTGCGGCGATATCTCCGGCGCAGTTCTAGATATCATGATACTCGGTTAGTTCGCGCTGGCAACGGTCTTGGACAAAGAGCATCATGCATGAAGAGAGTAGATCCTTACCTCAAATGGCGTAGGGATGACAGCGGCATCAGTGGTAGTCGAAGCAAGAAACCCGAAGCAGAACGAGGGCGCGAGGTCGGTATACTGCTCGTTGATGAAGGCCCGGTAGCAGTTGTCGGCGTCACAGTCGGGATATGTCCACCGCTTCATCAGCGAAGCACTTGCCGTGCCGGCGATGGCAAGCGTCGCGCTCAAAGTGAAAAACAAGCCGCGCATTTTCGAATGGTGCAAAATTAATATTACGAGATGTTCGATAGATATGCTCCAGAAAGGAAAAAAAAAAAAAATTTGTCTTCAATTCGATGTGAGAATGATTATATAAATGAGTGTTACTTTAGGAACGTCCTCGAAAGGCAAAAGAGTGACTAGGCTAGAAAAGGCCTTGATGCGAGATGAGGTGAGTGTTGAATGTGAATGAACGGAAGGAGGGTATCCCAAAGGTTTTGTTTACTGGCAACTCTTTGTGTAAGGGAACGAGGGGGCGATGTTTCTTATTTACCTACTACTACTCTCTTTCTCGCAGACCGAGAGAGAATAAAGGGGGTCGGCTGGAAAGAAACCAGGAATAGAAGCATTTCCTCCACTACGCGAATCTCGGTAGCATACATACTTTCTCTACTCTATTCTAACAGGGTATTTCTTGAGGGGCCAGCAAAATGTTACTTTGATGAAGCTTGTAAAACGGTGAGATGCAGGATCATACATGTCGTTTCTTTATCATATGACGATGTCGGCACGCGGCACTACAGTGGCGGCCAGTCTAGTGTTTCTTATTGGCATGTAAACCCTGGATTTTCTGGTAGAGGCATCGGGAAGAGCCTTTGATTGCTGCTGATGCAACGGTTCAACAAGCTACATAATTGCAGCTTTTGATTGATAGTGACATTTCGATTTGGTTTCATGCACTTGCCTACCGACCGATTCGTTTAAGAGGGTCGGTGAGAAAGAATGCGGTTTACTGGTTTGCTGGTTTGCTGGGGTTCATATACGTCGGAAGAGAGACTCTGCAAATCTCTGTATAATGTTGCATTTGAGGCCTTGTCGGAGATTGCAATAATATCACCATGGCGCATAACACCAAACCTATAAGGTGTGTACGCGATTGGATTGCAGCTTGCATACAAGCTGTAAGCTGGCGAGCAAGGAAGCCAGTTGCTTTTTGATTGTTCGGGGGCCGAGCTTACTTATCTACTGATTTCCAAGAATCTCGCCTCAATTCGGGATGAAACATACCTCCCTTTCTTTCGAGATATCTCGCTAACACGAAAACTCTCCTTCTACCGTCAACCTGTTGCACTATATCGGAAGAGTCAGTCGGGTAGTTACTTGCGCAGTATCTACAGTTAATAACTCCTTTTGCTATCGCCCTAGTTATAACGAGCTATTACGCTTGAACCTGTTTCTCGACAGCTGCGCTATGATAGCCCGTTGACGCCGTCACCACAAACAGTACCGGCCAACATCAGGACATCCGTACGTCACGCTGGGCACATTCCTTTCATGTACTGTCGCAGGGGAGATAAAGGTTACCAAGATAAAGGAGTGTTCTCTGCCGCCCCCAGCGAACAAAAGAGCGAGAAAATGAGCTGTTGGCGGCTTTTTCTATTAATATCTTGAGGTCGGAATTCAGTCAGAAAGTTTAGGGTCAGATGCTGTGCTGAGCAAATATAAATTATCGCTTCGCTAATTAGAGCACCCTCGCTACCTCTACTTACCAGAATGAATCTTAATATCGTAGATGGTAGTGGTGCATTTGTAGAGGGCATGCCGTTGGTGCTAATGCTTGTCAATACGAGGTACTGTCACTTGGGGTTTCGAGGCAGGGGAACTGCGCTGAAAGCCTTTTGAGTAAAGTTGATGCTCGACAGAAAATACTCAAATTTCAAGTCACACCACCAGTAACTCACATAGATTATTGGTTTGATGTTTAAATGGACTTCACATGGCATTGGAATGCGTTTTGACATCTATGGAGGGCATAAGAGAACCGTCCAGTGACGTCATGCATCAACACTGTAAACACGGAGCACTTATCTACCTTACGCATTGGAGACTGCAGCGCTGTTCTTTGTCTGGTGAGCTAGACTCAGTTGTGGCTTTCTCTCACAATCCAAGCCTTCAAATCACCACTAATAATCTAGTCATTCCTGATCACACCTATGCCCAAATACAGAATCTTCCATAAGACGGACCACCACTATTAAATTAGCTCCAAATGGCATCGGGGAGCCTCAACGGTAAGAAAGCCAAGCTATCTACAAAATATATATAATAGGCACTTAAACCCCCCAAAACACAAACCTTAGGCTAACACGGTCCTACCCAAATTCAAATAGTGTTCAAGCAGCCTCTGAAGCTGTTCTCTCAGCAGCCGATGACGGGCTACTTCCGCGACGGCTACTGTCGGACGGGCGGCAACTAGGATCCAGGTAACCACGCCGTGGCGGGGATAGTGACGGATGAGTTCCTTGACTTCTCTGCCTCGCGCGGTAACGACCTGCGCACCGTCGGCCTGAGGGGGGGTTGTCGATGGTGTCTCTGCACGGCCCGCTGGCTAGAGGCATACCAGGCCTATCGCAGTGGGAAGGTCAGTAATTTGGGAGTCCCCCGCGTCGATCTTGATGCTACGGAGGATTCGGCGCTGAATATGGTGGATTTGGATAAATTTCGTCAGTTCGCTGTGCAGCATGGTCCTGGGTCGAGCGGTGGAGCGTCTGGATCTGCTTAGGGTAGCCAGGACTTGGGGGTGAGATTTGCCTGGCTGGGGCCGAGAAGTCATTTGTGAGAAGTAGATAGGTCGCCTTCTATGGAGTGTATGCAAGACGAACCTGTTTCTAGGGTGGCTAGTTTGACTCAGTACAGATGGTCTGTCCATGCACTTGGCATGCAACAATCTGTCTGCTCGTAGACCTTCTCCAAGTTGCTAGTAGCACTTCTTCGCTGTTACCCGATGTAGCTGCGTTCCAACTGATGCCATACACAGGGAGCATTTTACTTTTGAAGTTGCGTTGCTAGGGTCTGGCTTTTAGATGGTGTTACCTCTGTATTTCGGTTGCAACTGGACTGGACCGGTGGTACAGAACCCTCCGTAGACAGTTACAACCGTACGAGTTTGCTTAACTGAGCTCTGTTCGAGCAACAGCACACGCTACGAACACGGCCGGGGTAAGCCTTTTTTCTGTACCTACCTACATATGTACCTAGGTGTGTTTGTTATGTTTAATTGACAATGCATCCACGCGCTTATTTCCTTGCTCTAGTAATAGATCTAATACTATAATCCGGGCTCTGGAAAGCTTTTGTTATCAAGAGTTCAAAGTGATATAACTTAAAAAGAGATTGTGACTTGGATGCTGTCTCACTTAATTCGGCCACTGGGATGCTGGCCAATTTATACACACTTTGATGCAGTGGGGGGTTTTCAGAGATCTATCAATATTCTGGCGTCCTAGTCGGCAAAGACGGCACTGATATTTGACCCGTAATGGCCGAGGATCAAAAAGTTGTAACTACCTAGTCTAGATAAGAGATTTATAGGCAGCGTTACAGTATACTTGTTCTGTCAAAATCGGACCCAAGATATTGCCGGTCTAGTCCAAGGTCCGTGAATGCGCTTCAGTTCTAGGTTTGCTTCGTTGGCCTCGGACGATATGATACGTAATCTGTACGAATAAGATCATATTTGCTCCTAAGATGGTGGTCCGTGGCGATGTTGGAAACGTTAGTTCTGACTTTGTATGTTAGATACTAGGTAGATAAGAAGCGGTCGCCGGCTTATTATCGGCCTAGGAATAGGGATTGCGGGTTGTTGTAGGATTGGTATGGTGTGTTAGAAAGGGAGTCATACAACTGGGTATGCAGGTATGTGACGTGCCGCTATGTCAGTCGTTCTCGGATTAAGCGCCCGGTATGATTCGCATAAAATAGCAGCATGTACGGTAGGTGGTCTGGATATGTAAACGTGCTCAGTGGTGATTAACCATTCCATGGACATCGCTTAACTGGTACTACAAGCAAGCTATTTCGATGGGATGTGATGGCAGGCTTACCTAGGTATACCTACCTGGTGCTATACATAGATTTACCTATGTGACCTAACCTTGGAAATGCATAGATGTGCTGATTTGTCTATATAGTACTAGTATTGTAGATACTCGAGCAGTATTAACCCGAACTGCAAACTCCCGTCACAGAACTGGGGTGCCACAAACATACAAACATGTGCTGTAACTCGGTATAACCTAGATAGCGCAAGTGGTTGGATGGTTAACGGTTGGCGTAGATCTTTGATACATATTCTTGTTGGTGCTACCTGTGCTTACCGTTACCTTTCCGTTTGCTGGCGGGATGAGCCAAGTCCATTTTGCGGGCTGCGGTGTTCTGATGTCCGTGTAGAGGGGACGAACACATCTCACCCTTCCAGTTGCATATGCAGGCCAAGGGGGTTATGAAACTGGATCTGGGGGTCTGAGCATCGTTGACCGTGACCGGCCTATACACGGGATAAGAGACGTGAATAAATAGACATTACATGATGATGACTATACGGACACTGATAGAGTCATTATTGTGCGCTCTTTGCCTTCTAATCAACTACATCGCTATTTCTGGCCTGATACTGTAGAAGGCATGCGAAGACATCTTAGAATGCACCTACATACATATTTCCTACCATCAAAAGAGGAACAAGGGGTCTGCCTATCCAAAAGCTCAGAGAGTCCCGCTAAGAAGAACGAGGAACGGAGCCAAGGTTTCAGGGGTAGTACTTGTTGAGAGCACCCCAATGTTAGTAGGATAGAAATACTTACTTATCTTCTGTAGCTACTTACAGTAGATGTAGGTAGGGGCCTGTCTTGAATAGTAGAACTACCCAAGCTATGTATTCAGAGGGTTTCCTTCGGATCGTCTGCTTATTTGTGTCATCCCATAGATGAGGCCAAATGAGGATAGCGAAAGAGTGAATACCAAAACCTACCTACTACTAGCTGTACATCTGTACTTACATGTATGTAGGATGTACAGGCTGGTCCAATCAGGAGTACTACTGTATAGCGGTGTGGGGTCGAATAAGCGTGTACCTGCCTACATGTAGGTAATATGCCCCTGCGCAAGTAGATAAGCCCCACATTCCAAGGGTTCCAGCTGCTACATCTGGATAGAGTTTAACGGGCATTTTACCTAAAGTCATTCATAGGAGCTTGCGGCAGTAGAAACGATTCGAGAACGAGCATACACGTGTTTTTCTCGTAAACAAGGTGAATATCACCTATAACTCCCAGTTTTAACTCCTCCCAGTCAGCTTCGGGCAGCAATATAGCCATTCATATGGCCCAGGCACGGACTACGAGCAAAGTATTGGCTGGCGCCAAGAGCCCATCTTCTGCTCGGGTGTTCTCACTTAATGGTCTGTCAGAGGAAGCTAAACCGCACTGGGCACTCATAGCAGGCACATCGTTACTTGTTTATTGTGGGGCCAGAGGAGCTCCGGGCCTAGGGGTAATATTCCTGTTTGACAAGAACAGCATTTTGCACGACCGACCGATGCTGCTACGGCGCGCACAGCGGTCTTGCTGTTGTTTGCGTGGGTGTCGACTCGAATCTTCTCATTCTTGTTGTCCTTTCCCCTTTGGCAGTTGTCTTCAACTCGAGCCTGATGCACGTGGTACCTTGAATAGGCCGTGTTTTGGTATCCATCCTGCACGGGGCATTGGGTCGGGGATTCATCGACGAACACCTTGAATTGTTCCTTCGCTGACTTTTGTTGCCCCGGCTTCTATTCCAATAATAACATTTAACATTCGGCTTCTGGACGGATACTTGGCGATACTACGTACGACTTCGATCTCAGTCGAGATATTCTCCATTGCAGTTCATTCCCAATACTGACTTCCACCGACCAATATTCACCCCCGGCTTGGATGCATCCTTACCCGCCTGCATCTACCGGTATTCTTTACACCCAATCCCCGGTCTCCTTCTCGGCGAAGCGTATTCGGCGCCCACTGCCCTTGCATTTACCGTTGCATTTGTAACCCTCGCTCACGAAAAAGACGCTTTTGATGCTTGATGTGCTAGCGAGGAAGATTCTTGGACCCGTGAGAGCCACTGCGGGTACGATTTACGTAGACCTATAGAAACAATCGCATGCACCAAAGGACGGACGAATTGGATTTGGACATATCTGGCACACCCTTGGGATCCGTGAAACGGAACGGAGAACGGTCTCGTCTCTCACTTACCATAGCAGGCCAGCGTCAGAGAACATCGGTTCTCCATACAACAAGAGAAAGAAAAGAGAACCGGTTTCTTTTGTCTTACGCCCTGCCGCCTTCTTTTTTGGTTTCTAGTGCATCGGCCAGTCCTGCTAATTACGTTGTGCCTCGTATGGCACTCATCCTTCTGTCGTCCTACGCTGACCGTCCAACGACCATCCAACCCCCAACTGCCAATCCCCGCCAGCCATGCAAACCCCAGAGCAGACCCGAAGACCCCAGAAGCAACAACGCCCCGAGCTGAACCTCAATACCTCCACCGCTGTCAGCAAGGCGCGAGATGTTGCTTCCGAGGCGCTTCCCTCCAGAAAATCCCAATTTCCCACTAAGGGCAAACCACCTGTGTCCAGCCGTGGCTTCAGGTTCCCCACGTCTTCTGCTCCCATCTCGAAACGAAACTCGGACGAATCCTTCCTCGACAATGATTCTTATACCGACCAAGAGAGGTCCGAATACGACCCTCGTCAATCCCGCCTGCCTAGGGATTCGCATGACCTCTCCTTGCCCGCCCAAAAGTTCACCCGCGATTCGCTTCTTGGGAATATGTTGAATTCACTCGATCAGTTCTCCCTAAGCCAAATCAATACACCAGTTGCGACTGCATTCGACGACGACGACGGTGACTTCTACGGGGTGCCACGGCGTGATGCTTTTACCAGGTCCATGACGAGCGCGTCTCACCCGCCGGCAAGCATGCAAATGCCCGGAAATGCACATGGCCATGAGTATAGCTATAGCTCGGACTTTGAAGGATTTGACGACGGTGAAAGTAAGATATCCAGTCAATTTTCGCGTGGGCGTCGCAGTGACAGTATTGCGGGTGTCCAATCTGGTTTATCGAGGATCAACAGTATGCGGGAACAGAACCTTCCTAGTACTCCAGCCAAGCGAGCTGCGCACTCGAGAGGCGGCAAGAGTAGCAGCACCAACAGCTTCGATGTCGGTAGCGGAAGTTTTGCTCAAGGTCCACCTTCGCAGCGATGGGGCCATGCTACTGGCGGTAGGTCTTCGAGCTTTGACTACGGTCAGAGGCCATCACTCAATTTACCACGCCCCTGGGAGAGTGAAGCCACAGATACGTTTCTGGTCGATGATTACGAAGCGGCTCCTACTCCCACCATTCCTGGCGGTCCCCGCCGTCCGCCGATGCCATCGTCAGCTACCGCGCCAACTCAACCACTTGAGCAGGAGCCGAAAACGCCAGATCGGAAAAGGGAATCGAGGTCGCGAAGCAATACGAACAAGACTATACAGTCTAAATATGGCACTACACGTGAAGTTCCTCCTCCGTTGCCCTCGTTGGATATTGACTCAGCGCCCGCCCCTCATGTTGGATATGGTAAATCCAAGGAGCCCAAACAAGCCGGGCCGACTGCTGCCCCGCCGGTGAAGGAGAAACAAGGGTTTTTTAGCAGGTTGTTTGGCTCTTCTCGCTCGAGCTCCAGTCCTGCCCTTCAACCAGTTTCGGCACCCGTGTCTTCGGTGCCGTCCCAGCCGCTTGATGATGTTACTAACAGGACTGGCTATGCCGCGTCTAACACGAAACCTCAGTCTGCACCCCCAACCCGCGATTCTGAGCTACCTCGGCAGATGCCTCATGTAATTCAGAAGAAGTCGTCGTTCTTTAGGAGAAGGAAGAAGTCAATCGCTGAGCCACCAGTGCCGCCGCTCCCGCCAATCGATTTAAGTAGAACGATGGACACTTCTATTCCTCTAGCAGAACCGAGTCCTGTCAGCAGCCTACGTCAGGTTATGAATCCTTATTTGAGGGGTAGCAATCCTACCACGCCTCAGGACGTTTTGGCTCCACGGCGGGATAGTACGATGCGTACTTTTGAAACGGAGCCGCCGGCAGAGAACAACCTAAGGAGTAGAGGGTTCTCTCCAGAATATGAGCCAAGTCCAAGTGCCACCATCCGAACAGTAAAATCCACGTCGGCCCTCAAGCACCAGGAGTCTCGTTGGCGGACTCAGCTGGAGAGTCCGATGCGCAGTCCACCGGATGTCCCCACTAAGTCTACGAACACGCTGGACTCCAGCACATTTTTGCATGATAGCAGTGATGAGGGTGAAAAGGCGCTAGCCACTAGGTCCATGCAGCGGCAGCGAGCGCAGACGGGGAAAGCTACGTCATCTGGAACGGCCGGGAAACCAAATGTCCCCATGCCCCTTGGACAGCAAGCCACAACTGGTTCGGATCTGGGCAAGCCGGAACCCTCGCCGAATTTGCTACTCCAGAACAATACTAGCGAAGATGAGCGAAGTCCAGCCAATCTAGACGTGCCTATGGGAAGTAGACAGAACTCGACCTATTCCACTACTCGCCCTACAATCAGCAGATCCGGTAGCAGTGTGCCAAGTGTCAACATCGAAAGCGCACAGCCAAGCCCTCAAATACCTGCTGGTCCTCTCGATGAACCTGAAGTGAGCATTGGGGAGCCAACCGAGGATGATCGACAAAAAGCGCTTGGAATATTTGATGGCGATGAGGACTTCATTCAAAAGGAAAAGGCAGCATCGTGGATGGGCGAAGAGGGCCCAGTACGGCAGCGGACCTTGCGTGCATATATGGGCCTTTACGACTTCAAAAACCAAGGCGTCCTTGCTTCACTTCGACAGGTCTGTACTCGGCTTGTATTTCGAGCAGAAACACAGCAGGTCGATCGTATTTTAGTGGCGTTTTCCAAGCGTTGGTGTGAATGCAACCCGAATCATGGTTTCAAAGGCACCGGTACGTATCCCGTAACCTATGAAAAAAATAATGCTGACATTGTTATTCTAGACGTCATTCATACCATGTGCTACTCGATTATGCTTTTGAACACCGATCTCCACCTAGCTGATATCGAGCAGAAGATGACTCGAAGTCAATTCGTCAAAAATACCATGTCGACAGTCACTCAAGCGCTTGCCGACTCGGCTCCGGAGACGTTGAACCGCTCAAGCATTCTTCCCCCGAAGAATTCTCTACTTACCCCTAACGATTCTGACACTGCCGCGTTTGCGGACGGTGAACCGGAAAGGCCAAGCTGGAGGGCATCATTCAAGCCGTTGCCCCGATCCGAGTCGTCGATGGGCAACTATACAGACCAGGTGGATGCGTGTGGACCCTTAGTGAAGGGTCCATTCGACGGCCCCATTCGGGCGTGGGAAGGCCAAGTAGAAATTGTACTCAAGGACGTTTATAACTCAATTCGCGACGAGAAGTTGCCTCTGTTCGGCGCGGATCCGAACTATCAACAAACACAATCACAAAATAATCTTTCTGTTATTGGTAAGCTTAAGCGCAGCCCCAGCGTTCTGAGCAAGGCCCCATCGGAAGGCCATATATCCCTTCGTGGGAGGATTAACGAGTCAAGTCGTACCCCAGGTGGCCGGTGGAGTTCAAAGAGTAGGTCTCGGCCAAGGTTTGGCAATGGGTTTTCTTCGAGCCGAACAAGCTTCGACGACGGGAATTCGATCTGGAGCCCTGCCACTTCGTCCGCTACTTGGAGCAAGCATTCGCTTGGACGCACACAGACTTCGATGTCCATAGACTCGTTTGGCTCGGGATATGGCGATTATCAGCAGTCTATCGGTTTTGCCAATGCCCTTAGCCAAGCTATTATTCGGGACGACTATCCCGCAGGGAATAGTGCCCAGTCCATCATGAGCGAGGATATTCCGGGCACACAGCTTCTCGAAGACGAGTCGCTGGAACTTCTTGGCCCTCCGTGGATTAAAGAGGGTATCGTTATACACAAACATCATCTTGACGGCGTGGACAAGAAGGCTAAGGATCGGAATTGGGTTGAGGTGTTTGCGGTTGTCCAAAAAGGAACAATGAGCCTCTTCTCCTTCTCGACCAAGTCTATGCGCCAAAAGGCTCGCGCTGGCCGTAAACCTGCCGCAGGTGCTGTCGTGGGCGGAGGCAACTGGCAAGAGAACGCCACCAGCTTGGGGTCCTTTTCGCTCCGCCATACTCTTGCCTCGGCGCTGCCACCACCAGGCTACTCCCGCACGCGGCCCCATGTGTGGGCGTTGAGTCTTCCCTCCGGTGCCGTGCATCTCTTTCAAGTCGGCACGCCTGAGATCAGCAAGGAGTTCGTCCTAACGGTCAACTATTGGAGTGCCCGCCTTAGTACGCACCCTCTCGTCGGAGGCATCAGCAATATAGAATACGGCTGGAGCGATGCTGTGATCAACAATGCTCTGATCATGCCGATGGAAGAGTCGACTATGCCTCAGCGCCCTGGAAGTGCCGCTGCCGGTCGGACGAGCACGCACAGTCGTCAAGGTAGCCGACAGAGCAGCCTGCGTTCGTCTTTTGACGTAGGCAGTAGTGCCCGTATCAAACTACCAGGCGATCGGATCCACATTGCCGAGTGGTCGCCGCCATCTCAATCCTTGCGACCCAGCCAATGCTCCGAATCCGAGCAGCTCGAAGCATTACTGGCCTATGTAAAGTCTGTGGAGGATGAGTTGCAGCAACACAACCAATTGAGATCCCCGATGCTGCTGGCATTTACACCTCGAGGTCACAACGCGGCGAAAGCCATGGCAAACTGGGAACGAAAGAGTAGCTATCTACTCCGTGAGATAGTCAAGTTCAGAACTTACGTTGACTGTTTGCAACACGCGAGCGAGCGACGGAAGGAGATCTATACCGAACGTGAGAACGCAAGGCGAGCGGCGATAGGACAGGAACTAAGCGATTCGGCTAGCGCGCACAGCGATGAAGCCGAAGCCGAAGCTGACGTAACGCTGAAGGTCGAGTAAGAATAAAACTCGGGTCGATCTCTTTCTTTGCTTACATGGTTGGTCAATACTCGCAAGATACCGAAGTTGGAACTTTGCTTGCAGAAAAGAACATTAATAACGGTTCCTTGGCAATCGCTTGCTGCTTGGGGATTATTGACGATAACGATTATTGATACCCAATAGATAGACTGGCTGGCTGAGTTGGCTTTTACACTGACACCATTCCTCTTACTTTCTAAACTTGAAATTTCATGTATATCTTGCATTACTAATATAATAAAAACCTTGCTTCATGTTCAGACACAAGAGATTTACTCGTGATTGATAGTGAGCTTCCGGGAATGTCGACCTCCCCAGAGGTAATAACAGCGGTTATCACAACATATAAATACTGTAAGTCTAGTGTGTTACCGTCAACTTGTTGATTCTCACATACTAAGTACCTGACCTAGCTAGACATGTACTCACCGTGTTCCAAGCTCTGTGCTAGCCCAGTCGTTTTCTTAAGTCCACAATGCCATAGCCATATATGATACAATGTTCTAGACGTCTCATCTCAGCGTGGACGCTTCTGTACCTTCCTTACCTCACATCTCTCCCCAACTCCTCTCACTGTTACGGAAAACTGTCCAATTCACACCCCACTCCCCCCATCCCCCCTTCCTTTCATCTTCTAAAGGCACAAGTTAAAATTCAAGACTGAGCCACAAATCCGCAGCATCGGGCTCTAGGTTCTGCATCGCCCAGCCCAGCCCCAACAGGATTAGTCGCGCGGGCGGGCGGAAGTGGTAGCGCCATATGTATTCTAGGACGTCGTAGCCTGCGTCTTGGAGGGAATTCCAGGCAGGAGACAGGAGGGTTTTGGTTTTGGTTTTGGTTTTGGTTGAAGGGGATAAGTGATGGGGAGGGGCTAGAGGGTTGCTGAAAGGGGGAAGGATAGGGGCAGGCAGTTGGATGGGGATGGGGACAGTGAAGTATTTAGCGGATAGGGGTTGAGATGGGAGGCGGGATGGGAAGTAACGGGAACTGGAGGAGGAGGAGGAGGAATAGGATGGGTGATGGTAATGGGGTACGCGGCTGCCTCTTGGGGTTGATTGCATTCTCTTGCAATGGTAGACAGATGAGGCTTCTTGGTATGTTATATAGGCGGGCATAGTGTAGTAGTCGTGTAGTGTGACTGAGTGATACTTCTTTTTCTATCTCCTTACCCTACCTTACCTTGTCTTGGTTTACCTGTACTTGGAAGGAAAGAGGTAATAAATCTTAGGTCAGACGGTTGGTAGACCATGAATAGGTAGGTGAGAAGAAAGTGAAACGTGTGAGAAAGAATTGTAACGCAGCTATGCCCGGCTGCGGGAGACCATTCAGATTGACAGACAGTGATATAAGGTATTGTTAAAATATAGAGATAAGCATTATTTATAAGCTTCTACTGTTTCTCGTCGGATTTTAGAAGCAGGACAAGGACTTTGTTCGTGGAAATAAAGGAGGTTGTTGGTAGTTAAACAAGAAAAGCAGGAAGGACAAGATAAAGCAACATTGAATACCTACCTGCTATCATTGTCTATGTCACCGCGCCACTCCTGTCCCGAGTGTCCCTTTGGAATGAACATTAGGTACAAAGAAGTATCATTGTTATCAACATGTCGATGTTCGGCCTAGCGAAGTGGAGGTTATTCTCGATGGACCTTTGATGAAACAACTCAGAGGAGATATGCTCCTAGTCTAGTTACCGAGGCCAACCGAGTATAATTTCTTCATAGAAAGCCTGACGACGGGCTAGATATCCAATGAATGAACACACTATTCATCATCAGTTTAGGCACTGCTCCCTCATTCTAGCCTAGATAGAGTCGCTTTTCTCTTTAATCAGCAGATTGACAGGGAAGGGACATCATGTTTTCGAATACGCTGACAGTCGGCACCCTGCGCGGGCTTCCCATCTGGAAGTTGGGCTCACGAAAGATAGATCGAATAATCGACTCATCCAGGCCGTGCAAGAGGTTAGAGAACCCCTAGTAGTAGACATTTCGTGATATGAACTTCAACTGTTAATTTCTTCTATACAAGTGACTCACTTCTTGAACACGGAAACGCGTCGATCTCACTTCACCACTTCACTTTTTCGGCAGATTACAGGTCTGTACGTCCTCGCTTGATTTTGATGTTCCGAAGTCCGTGATCTTGCTCACTACTTCGGCATTTTGAATGTCCCGTGTCAATATGATTGGTTCAGTTTGACTAATCGCCGACGACAAGGGTAGGTGTCGTTCGTGATCCTATTTTAGGCATCAGTGTTTCTCCGCTGATTGACCTAGTCCAAGGAAGCTCTAACTTGCACAATTTTCTAATCTATAAGATATGGTGCTGCCAGTGAATGGATTGATATGATTTTGCATATGCAGAGCACAGATCGTCAGGTTCTCCGGAATAAGGTGAAAGGGATTGAGACTCAACGCTGAATCCCTCAAAGGCCAGCTCATCAATATATAATCCAAGGGATAAGATGGCCAACCCAACCAACAGCGCATCCGTCTTCCGCGCCGGGAGGACGGGTGTGTCACTCGTAAGGAGGTCTTCTCTCAAAATTCAATTCATACGCTCTCACTTTCACACTACAATCCGTAGACCAGCCCTACTCATCTCACTCATTTCATCCCTTCTCACAGATTATTCCTGATATTCAACCCCTGCCCCTATTCTCCCCCCGCCCCAAAAGAAAGGAAAAAAGATACTAACTAACAATTCCTACCTCGCAGCACACTCAATCCGACAAGCCGCGTATAGCAATCATAGGCGCTGGTCCGGCGGGTCTAACACTCGGATGTCTACTCCACAGACGCGGCATCTCATTCACCATCTACGAGCTACGTCCGCGGCCCACAGATGCAGACCTGACTTCTCAGCAATCAGGCGTTCTGGACCTGCATCCGGAGACGGGACTCGCGGCGATCGACGCCTGCGAGTTGCGCGCCGACTTCGACGCCCGCACCGTCGAGTGCGCTGAGGAGTCCATCGTAGCTGGCAAGGACGGTACCGTGCTCTGGTCTGCGGAGGGGGATGGCACTAGGCCGGAGATATCGCGACATGCGCTTACGAAGTTATTGCTTTCGCGCCTGCCGGGGGAGTGTGTAAGATGGGGATGGAAACTGGTTTCTGCTGAGGCGGATGAAGATGGGAAAGGGAAGGGGTATAACCTCACTTTTTCAACGCCGCCATCACAGTCTCAAGGCCAGCCTCAAGAGCAGGAGTCCGAGCGAGAGCAGACCAAAGAAGCAACAACAGCAACAACAGCAATACAAACGGAAACGATAAGAATAAAAGCAGACCTTCTCATAGGCGCAGACGGCGCCTGGTCACGCACACGGCCCCTATTAACGCCCACAACACCCCAGTACAGCGGCGAACAGATGATCATAGCCACCATCCCGGACCTAAATACGCGATACCCTGCACTCGAAGCCTTCGTGGGTAAAGGTTCCCTGATCATCGCGGGGGACGGAAACGCCGCCATCGGCCAGCGGGCGGCAGGCGGTGCCGTGAGGTTTTACTTTGTGATCAGTTCGCAAGATGATGAGGATCTGGCGAAGACGATCGGGCTTGACTATCTAACCCGGCCTTCGGAGGTGAAGGAGTTACTCTTGGAAAGGGGGAGGGATAACCCTGAGAACATATCTGCCACTAATAACGAGGATGAGAATGAAAGTCTGGGCGGGCAAGATAAAAAGAAGAAGGGAAAGATAACTACCCACTGGCGCAACTTCAACACATGGGGTTCCCTACCCAAATCTCTTATCAGCACCGCGATAGACGAGCACTTCCTCCACCCCACGGCGGACAAACTCGCCAAACCCATCGACATGAAACCCATGTACATGCTCCCCGTCGGCAAACTAGCCTGGCCCCATCGTGCGGGCGCGACATTGGTGGGCGACGCGGCACACTTGATGACGCCATTCGCGGGTGAAGGTGTCAATTTGGCTATGAGAGATGCGCTAGATCTTGCTTCTGCTATCGGGACTGCTTGGGATGTGACCTACAACCACGAAAACCACGACGACGACGACGACAACAGCAACGATAGTGGGCACCAGCACCAGCATCAGCAACAGCAACGCCAGCAGGAAGAACAACGTTCAGAAAGCAGTCAAGAGCCTGAACGCGACATCTTCCTAGGGACCCTCGACCCTCTCCTCCAAGACTTCGAAAAAGAAATGATAAACCGGGGCGAAGCGGCGGCTGAGGAGACGTGGACGAACTTACAATTATTCTTCGGCGAAGATGCCGCGAGGAAAGTCGCTTCTATTTTCCAACAGCTTTGAAGACTTGGGACATGCCATGCTACATACTTACACCATTGGGCTTTATTTAGGCACATACATGAGAAGGATAGGGCGCATATGTAAAATTTACGATAGGCAGGTATATTGTAAGAATAGGTACATGGATGGATGGATGGATGAATGGACTTGGGAGAAAACTCTCGACTCAGGCCTTCTAGAATAATACAACGACCATATCCTCGCTCTGACATGTCGGCTTGGGAACATAAGTGAGCACTTGTATCATGTTTACTTAACAGAGAACAATAATAATGCATTGGTCCTCTGCACAGTCACACTCATCACGGGAAACAGTAACAAACGACGTGTCATTATCATACTCTGGTATGTCTTCCTTCAAGTTAACTGGTCGAGAACGAGTATACGTACGTCGTCTTGCGCGGGTTAGTCAATACGCATGGCTTGTAAAAAACCCGCTATTCCACCAAAAAGAACTTAGGCAAGTGTCGCGTATAGAAGCTGAAGACGAACAAGAGAGCTTTTGCAGCTCCCATATCAAGGCCTGCAACGTTTCCAGTCAAGCAAGCAAGCAAGCTTCCCGCTTGTTATTACGAATGATGTTGGAAATCAAAGATACCATACATATCTACCACCTTGATTTAGTGTACCCGAACCCCAGACGCCGCTCATGCATGTCATAGAGAAAGAAACCAAGCTTTCCCGTGCCTGCTGCTGCATGCCCTCATATATTCCCGCGCAGCCTAAGCCTTCTCTTTCGACTGCTCTGACCGTTATGTCTGGCCTGACTGGCCTGATTGTTCTGACCGTTCCGACTGCTCAGTTGCGACTGTTGCGACTCTTTCGATTGAGCATTGAGCCTGCTGCATTCTGCCTCCTATCGCGCTACAGCAGCGCTCAAAACTTGGGTTCTGAAGAAACCACCCTTAGTTCGTTCTATTACCTGCTGATAGACGGAGCTGGGAGGGTGGTTCATTACGACGGTGCCCTCCTTGTAATCGATCTTGGCATCAAGCCTGGTGTCTCGGATGAGGTTGACAATCCATTTCTCTCCTTCGTCCTGGCCAAGTCCTAGTCGGGCACTGAGATCCTTAATGTCAATGCGTGCGTGGATCTTGCAATAGCTCTCCGAGATCAGATGACGGGCGCAGTCGACGAAAGTATCGGCAGCAGCAACAAGGAAGAAGTCGGATCGGCAGACCTCTTCGGCTAGGAGGAGCTGTCGCTGCGCCTCCTCAAAGTCAAAATCGACGTACAGAGCACGGACGAAGTCGGTGATGGGGTCGGTGTACTCATAAGCCTCCTGCTTTACGATACGAATGATATCTTTGAGTTGCTTCTGATGCTGACCGGAGTTACGGGTCCGGTTCCGACCAGTAATGACTGCAGCAGTTAGGTACCGAAGGATCCAGGGACTACTAGTCTGGATGGTGTTGATGTATGCAGGGCTGAAAAAAAGGTCGAGGAGCTGGTCCCGGGCCTTGTCGTCGTTGAACAGGGGGAACAAACCCCAGTGGATCAGCCAGGTTCGCTGTTGCAGCTGTGCCAACGGGTTGTTGAACAACTTGGTGTCGATGGTGTCCTTCACTTTGTTCAGCTCCTCGACGCTGCCCTCCCAGTTAGTCGTCAGAATCTCGGAAGCAAACTTTCCCCATGTCGCAGCGGCAACCTTGTCGTTATCGGTCGAGAGGACACGGAACTGATAAAGAAGGTCCGCAGCAGCTCCGTAATTGCCGCAGCTGTATTGGAAGTTGCCAAAGTCGTAAAGCGCATCCACCATCTCGAGTGTTACCTGCTACGAGTCAGTACCGGCCAGGATTCTGAGTAGAGCGGGAAGACGGGATCCCTTACGCCATGTTCATTCTTCAGGAATTCCAGGTTGGCAACCTTGTCACTTCGGAGGTTGCCAACAACATCTTCCCGCCCGAAAAGATCTATTAACTTGTTGGTGCTCTCGTGGAACTCCTCCAGGCGCTTAATGACCTTCTGTCGCTTCTGATCGAACTCGGGCGGGGGGCTGTCGAGACCCTCGAGTTCGGCTTGCAAGTTTCCGACAAAATCTGTCATATTCGTCGACTTGAGCAGCTCGAATTTGGCCTTTGTTATAGGCCGGAGGGCGGCATCGTCAGCATCTTCGGGGAGACGGTTGGCGGCGTGCTCGAGAAGAGGGAAGATGAGGTGGCGGTCGAGATAAGGTAAAAGCTTCGGTAATAGATCGTAGTCGGCCATATTGAAGTTTGTTATTATCTTTTACCTCGGCTCGAAATATCAACAGTCGATCAGTCAAGATACACGGCGAAGATCGGTCGTGTTGGATTATTAAGTAGCCGTGACGGTTGATGGGGTTGCCGATTCGACCTACTGAGATTGCAAGCTGTAAAAAAAAAAACTAACGATTTGGAGGGGCAGATTGAACAATGGGCATGGGTTTTGGTGGTTTCCACATTGTGGGATGCGACACCCTCAGAATGTGGCTAGTGCCGAGAAACTGGTAGAACCCACCCATGTACCTCTGTACCCGTCCTAGGTAAGCCCAATTGAGCACCGGTTAACGTGTGGCTGTAGGTGGCTTGACCGACAATTATCCGGGGCTGTGTGGAGTTCCAATTCCAGGTACAATTTGAAGTCTACTTTCTAGATCGCCCCGTCAACCGGTGTAGCTTACGTCTGAAGTCAAGGTTGATTCCTAGAATCACTCATCTAAAATGATGTCCTAGGAATAATATGCACGGCCAAACCCCGTCTTAGCTAGGTATTAGTGTATTGCGTGGCCTACGGGTTAGTCGGGTACTTTTAAGTCTCTTGTTGCATGACAGCCAACGCGGCTCGATCTCTGTAGCCTAGGTATGCATCTGGAAGATGATCTTAAAGCATCGGCAGTATACGAAGCTATGTATCTACCTCAGATGCATTTTTTAGAGGTGGATAACTAACGTACTGGAACTTTTCAAGCGGGATTCTCGACGGCCTGATTCCTTTTTATTAAGGGAAGACTGTTGTGTTCAAACAACAAGGCGTCTAACTCAGACGGTGACCATCATTATTTGACCGCTGTGCGTCCTGGATCGGGAACGTAAACTATCGAATATATCGGGAGGTTGGGATTACAGCCGGCTCGAGAATAATCTGAGCCAGCCTGATCTGTGCGTGAAGTAAATTCTGACTTCGGTTTCACATGCAATCCGGGCTATGTTAGTGTTATTATGTACTATAGAAGTAACCAACGAGTTACCCATAGGCCACGTAGAACTTGCTTCCGAAAAAGATCTTATGAAGAGACGGAACGGACAAGGAAATTGAGAACAGAGACTCGTTGTACAGAAGCTTAAGTAAAGTATAAATCGCCACTTCCGGACTGATCACGCTCCCGATTTTAGAGTTCAACTGAGAATACTGAATAAAAAGACTCAACAGCACACTCTATCAGGCAAAGTCAGCCAATTACTTACACATCTACGGGATTACGTTTAGTCGTAGTATGGGTAGCCAGCTCTATAGTCTTTCCCTAGCAACGGGTGGAAGGGGAGGTTGCATTACGACAAACGGACCGAGCCATTACATAGCAAACAAACATAGGCAACAGAACCACCCTCGAACAACAACATCTCCGTTACGTGGATTCGTAGCAAACCGCCGGATAAGTGCATCTTGTCCACTTCTCTCATCTCATCGGTTTGTTGCCCGTCTCGCGGGTGACTGCTTGCTCTCCTCATTTAGCTATTTGGGTAAGGCGCCTACGGAGTGAGATGCTCTATTGTCGAAGCAAAAGCAAGTGTCCTTTCGCGTATCGGATAGATAGCTATTCGATTCATCATACCGAGTGAATAAGATCTCGCATCGACTACATGGCACAGCCTTGCAGCGCTGCGGCCGTTGCATTACCGCTCTGCATGGCAGCACAGGTCAAGGGCAAGGGCATGGGGTCGAGGCTGCGCAACTTGCATCGGTGTTGCGTATTAAAACGCATATTAGACGTTTCTTGCCACCCTGCGAGGGTTGACTCGAGATTATATTTGGCCCAGCTGTCCTCTGTATTTACCATTTGTATCCTACGGAACGAGAAATCAAAGGATCGAGATCTGAGTCGTTATCCGATGGTCACCGAGTCCAATCGCTGTCTTTAGCATGCCAATAAGAAGGAAACGAAAAGAAGAATACAATAAAAGATCATCTCAAACGGCCTCAACGATAATGGCAGCGGTCTCCTTCATGAACGCTGAGCCGTCACCCATCAACACTCGCCTCCTATCATTAGCACGACGAGCCCGAGACAAGACAATGACAACGTTTCTCACACAGACCCTCACGCGCCCCTCAGGTGTCGAGGTGGTTACGATCCAGTTAGGCAACGATGCCATCGGTCCAAGTACTACTATTAGTGTTCCTACGGCAAAGAGCACAGAACCAGCTGGTGTTCCAATGAGTCCTTTTCTCCCGTCGACCCTGGACCCGAGCCCGGATCCGAAGACGAGTAACAACACCGGCACGTCGGCGGACAGGACGGTGATAATAGTCGTCATCGTCCTATTCATATTATTCTTCCTGTTTTCGGGTCTCTGTTTTTGTATGTATAGCGACAAGAAGAAGAAGAAGGCCGGCGGTTACAAGAGACGGGAAGACGTGGACTGGTCTGGTCTCTTTAGTGGAAGACCTGGGCCGCGAGGCCCCAGAGGGCTCAGAGGACCGTCAGGCGAACCGGTAGGTAGCCCGGCTCTGATTGTGTCTACGTAATTAATGATAGGTGATTGAGGGAACCGAACTGACGGGCGAGAATTCTGAGTTGGCCTAGGGAATCGGAATACAAGGACCGCCAGGTCCCCCTGGGCCGCAAGGAGGGATCGGAGAACAGGGACTGAAAGGGGACACAGGACCGCAGGGTCCTCAGGGTTCTAAAGGTGAAATAGGCTCAACGGGTCGTAAGTTCTCCTTCCTTTTAAACAAATTAAATGCAAATATTGAACTTCAGAAATAGCAAAGGGTGCAACTGGACCAAAGGGAGAAACAGGTAAGCCACCTAAGCTCTTAGCTACGACATATAATATGTTTTGCTGGTATCTGATTAATCACTGACATAATGAAGGCCCGCAGGGACCACAAGGACGTGTAGGCTCCGAAGGACAAACAGGTCACGCAGGGTATGGAGAGTTCGAACTTCTTGATATGAGCTTAATCAACGTCTCAGAATAGTTTGTTGACTCTCCGTTTGTTCTTTCATATGTATCCTGACAATTGAATTTCTAGACCGACAGGACCCGCGGGGCCGATCGGCCAGGCTGGCAGAGACGGCCGTGACGGTCGCGATGGACGCGATGGAAAAGACGGCAAGAACGGGAAAGACGGCAATGATGGCAAGAAAGGGAGAGATGGCGAAAACGGCTCTAACGGCCTGAACGGCAAAGACGGGGCTAATGGCGTAGACGGTCGGGACGGAGAAAAGGGCGAACCTGGAGAACGAGGGAAAAGGGGGAGAAGAGGAGAGACTGGTCCGCAAGGGTAAGCAGCATAAAGAAGAAACTCCACTACCTCTCGATCCTCGCGCCACGAAGTCTTCTTCAGCAAATTTTGTTTTTTTTTCTTCTGATGTCGGCATTACTAACAATTCGTCCCATGTAAACAGAAAAGGCGGCGGCCCAGGACCACAAGGAGAGAAAGGAGAGAAAGGCGAGAGAGGACCGGCAGGGCCTCGTGGGTAAGTTTATAGACATATATACCTCACCTTCTATGCTTTCCCCTAATAGGTGAGAGAAGAGAGATGTCCTTATGCTAATATTGTCGAATGTCTAGGTCACAAGGAGCCAGAGGGCTACAGGGAGATCGAGGCTCTACTACTGGATCCCTGGGCAAAGGTGACCATCGCCAAATAATCATTCACCAGATATAAAATGCGGGCGGGCTTACGGGGGAACCGGGCCACGGAACGCCATGTATAACCCTTTGTTGTCTACATGACAATAGCGGCGTCTTTTTTGTTTTTCTTTTTGTCACAGCGAAGATGAGCGAAGGAAGGAAGGAGCACAGCGGATAGCATAATTATCTGTCTCGTATAACAATGGATTGATTGAATGGACGGCTACAGTCAAACGTGAGAAGGGAAATAATGATAATGAGAGATATACCCCGTAGGACCGTGGATACGACGTCTCTATCTACATGAACTGTCTGCCTACGATGTCGTGCAACGTAGTATATCGGTTCTCGGCTGAGCGTAATCAACTCGAATCAGTCCCCGCCCGGGGGTATTATAAACTATAGACATCTTACCCACCCATCCTATTGCTCGGTGAATCTATTGAGCCTATCTATCTAGGTATGTACATGTAACAGTGCTCGTGTGAAGTTCTGGCGACGCTTGAAGCACCATTGACTGGAACCCACCTGCACAGTAGTTGCGCTCACATGTAAACGTATAGCATAGCAGGCCTCTCTACGCTCTTAATTGCCGAGGCATTTAGTTCAGGTTTGTACTTGATTCTCAGCGCTTGGGCTAAGACGGGATAATATTGCAATTATTTGCCGTCTTAGCGATGTAACACCAATACCAAGAAAAAAGTGACAGGTAACAAAGAATAAGCCCCAAGCGCCAAACAACTGCTGCGCACCGAATGGCCACACACACGCACGCACACGCACGCACACGCACATACAAAAATGCAAGTACTGTGCAGGAAATGGCGTTTTGGCGTTGGTATTGGCGTTGGGGCGGGCATCGAGCGCAGCCAAAGCGTAGCGAGCGGACCGCTCCGGTATTTCAAATTCGGCGTGGGGGCGTACGCGTCGGGGAAGGTGGGGAAAGTGGAAGGGGAGGAACAAACACACTGTTGGCTTTGGAAGGAAGCTTGCTTGCATGCAGTGCGTGTTTCGAATGAATCCCTCTCTCAGAGCCTCCTCAACACCCATCCATCCATCCATCCATCTATTCATCCATTCCAGCCCTTACCTTATTCCGCTCACCTCCACCGGGAAGCCCATTTAAAATAAAATAAAAAAGCCGGCACACTAGGTAGTAAAACCTTGTCCAGGTTTAAGCCAAACTCACCTTAGGGAGTCTCCTCTTTTTTATTCCGTTTTTTTCTTCTCTCGTCGCAGCAGCCCCTCCCGTAAATCCTGTGCCGGCTAATTTGGAAGGAGTCTGTCAAAAACCTAAAGGTGGGCTAGTCCTAGTAGAATAGTGGTCACGGGTCACAAATTATGTCTCCGTCCAACATCCACATTAACCCCAAAGCGCGGGGCTGGACGCATGCCGGCTCCCGGGCCAAAACCGAGGGAACCGTACTGGCCTTCCACGAGACATTGCCGGACTACAACAAAACGCCCCTGCACTCCCTCCCGGACGTGGCTAGCGAGCTGGGCCTGTCTCACGTGCTGGTCAAGGACGAGTCGAGCCGTTTCGGCCTGCCCGCCTTCAAGATCCTCGGCGCCTCGTGGGCCGTTTACCGCGCCGTGGGATGGCACCTCGGTATCCCCGTCGCCGAGGGCCAGATGCCGATCGCGGAGCTCGGCCTGAAGGCACGTAGGGCCGGCCTGGAGATCGTCACCGCCACCGAGGGAAATTGTGGTCGCGCCGTCGCCCGCATGGCCAAGTACATGGGCATCGCCACCCGTGTCTGGGTCCCGGCCTTCATGCCTGAGGAAACCCGCGAGCTGATCCGGGGTGAGGATGCCGAGGTCAATGTCGTCGATGGGAGCTACGATGACCTGATACCCATCGTGTCGGATGAGGCCGAGGATAAGGACACCATCCTTGTACTGGATGTTAGTTTCAAGGGATATACTGATATACCAAAGGTATGAAGATGGGATTTGTATCATGTTACTATTCAATTTCGGTCCTGGGATGAACGAAGAACTATGGCTGCCTAGCTAGCTAGCATATCTGGCTAACAAACGTACCAAACAGTATTTTGTGCAAGGCTACGGCACTATGCTCGCAGAGGCGGACAGTCAGGTTCTAGAGATGACGGGCCAGAAGCCCGCGACCCATGCCATCGTGCCCTGTGGCGCGGGTTCGGTGGCTGAGGCCGTCACAGCACACTACAAGGCGCCCGGGCGGGAAGCCAGAGCTACGATAATAGCCGTCGAACCGACGCACGCCGCCGGTCTGCATGAGTCGATGAAAGCGGACAAGTCGGTCGCGGTGCAGACCGAAGAAACTATTATGAACGGCATGAACTGCGGTACGCTATCCACGACGGCCTGGCCGGTGCTACAGTCGGGAATTGATGTCAGCACTACCGTCTCCGACGTTGAGGCGCACGCTGCGGTTCAGGAGCTCACGGCTGCGGGCATCTCTGCTGGACCTTGCGGCGCTGCCGCTCTAGCTGCTCTGAGGAGGGCATGCGCCGATGCGAAGGAAGAGTCGGGTCTCGATAGCAATTCTGTAGTTGTCCTATACTGTACGGAAGGCTCGAGGGAATATCCGATTCCGACATAAGGCGGCTTACGATACTTAAGATAGGGAGACAATGGCAATTGGGACTTTTACTGGGATTTCCCACTTCGGGATCGGAATTGGGACGGAACTGGATTGGACTTGGGTTTCTACGAAAAGTAAAAAAATTGCAGGCGAGGAGGGAACCTCAGGATTTTTATTCATATCATCAAGCAAGCGAGCGAGCGAACGGATCTTGACGACAAACGGAAGGGAGAGCGACGAATCGATCAAGCAGGCAGGCAAGCAGGCGTCTAGGGAGCGGATACAAAAGTTGGATTACAGAATCACACTTTGTCGTGTCTCACTTTTTTTTTTGCGTATACTTTGCAGGAGGTTATTTTCCTCTTCCTTCATTCTCCTTATCCTTCACCAAATATTTGTTCTTTCTTCTATTCTGTACATTTTGGCGAGCTGTCCCGTCCTATAAGCACCTCGCGGTAGACATGTTATACATTTTGTTATCACATATATATGAGAAAGCCACGATCTGACTCCGAAGATGAGGGGGTATATCGCGTGAAGCAGTCGTGTGTGTTCAATGAGGTATTCGTGTATCGGTCGGTCGGTCGGTTGATCGGCATATATCGTACACTTGCTCATGATTTGGAGTGATAATTTGGCCATCTCGGGGCCATCATCGACGCTGTTTGCCTTTATCTTTGCTCCAATAGTATCGCCTTTGACCAGCACTTTAGCGCCTTTAAAAGCCTGCGGCGCGCAAGAAGTTGACTATTTCGGCGCGGCGGTGACCCTGGAACAAATGAAGTGCGTTAATATGGATAATCCGAAGAAAACCCCGTGGCCGCTGACAACGACTCATATTTCAGGTGCTAAAGCTAAAGCTGAAATATACGCTACGACGTGACGCGCGTTACATACCTTTATTACGATATGTTTCGTGACGTTATTAATGCTTATTTCGTGCTTTTCCAGTCCCAACGCTTGTTTGAGATCTTCCTTCAGGGCCATCAAATCACCCTCGCCGTTCTTGAGGTGCGTCAATTTCCGGTTTCCTCCGCGCTTGATCTTCGTGTATACGCTCAGGTTGTTTAGACCGTTGCGACCGACGAAGTAAGGTAGCTGCACCTGACCCTGCCCCTCTGCCTGTGGTTCTCCTGATGCGGGAGCCGAAGCTGGAGTTGAGGCGTTTGTGGGTTCGGGTATCGTCGTCGCATCTTTTGTAACAGCATCTGGCGCGGTTGATATCGTTCGTAGGGAAAAGGGTGCGAAGAGTGTGTGCGCCCGTATCGGAGTCGGAACGAGTCTTATCGTGGCCCTCGTGGCCAGAGGGCGTATGGAGAACGGCAGCATTTCTCTTGTGATGTGTGTGTGTGGTTGTGAACAGCGTGGATGTTTGCAATGTCGATCTTTTGCAATGCGATGATGGCCTACCTATTGCGTGAGTCTGGGGATTTGTTCCGTGACGAAGAGAAGCTTCGAAGAACATTTCGATTGGTGCCCTATCTATCTTGTACAGTGTTGAGAGCGATAACTGTGCTATGAATAATTCCGCCTTATTAGCACTGTGCATTATGGGGTACGACATCTCGTTATGCAACCAGGATCTTCACTAGCAACATATTACATAATCGAGGAAACAGTGCCACCAAATCACCAGGACTACATGCAGCCGTAGCTGCTCACGACTGAAAGAAACATTAACAATATTTCGTATGCTAGACTGTTTTATTCAAGCTCAGTAGTATTCAAAATATATGGATGGCTAAGATAGGCACCTGCGACTGCCAAGCTTAATGCCTAACTAACGGGAAGCGGTCCGTTTAGGAAGCGCCTCGTCGGTGGCGAGTCTAACGGCTCTTGTATAAAACCCGATAGTAGGGATCCCTAGACTATAGTGAGTAGGTCTTCGGAGACCTCAGTGCTTTATTGTCGGATGAAGCTAAGCTTGCGCACGTGTCGACGCGGGGTAATATCAGACGGCCGATAGGAAGACCAGATAGTCAACTCACCAGCAATCTTCGTGAGCGCTGAGTTGCATCGAATTCAGGCTCACGCAGGGCATTGGTGGGACGAGACTTGGCTGCCTGACGCCCAATAGGAAAGAGGCGGGTAGGGTTGAGTCTTGAACTGAGGTACGAGTGGTAACGTTCATGCTAATCCGAAACCGCGAATAACTCGTAAGTCGCGAGGTGTGCGTTGAGCGGCTCCGGGTTTACGTGCCGCATTCAGCATTAAACAGGGAGGTAATCCAATTGGGCACGTCTAGCGAATGCGAATATCAACTAGACTATTGTAGCGGTACCTGGTTAGCCCGCGACTGCCCATCAGATATAAACATCAGCTGCCGTCACTGCTAGAGTAAGAATGGCAGAGTTCATGCGACACGATAGCACCCTATGCAATTGCATATCCCGGTCGTGCATCAAGTGTTAGTCATACGACAGGCTAAGCTCTAAACTCTAGAACTGCCGCACGTGTTTCGGATTGTCGCGTAGTATACGAACCCAAATCCGTACGTGTATTAGAGTCAGATCATGCGTGCTGCAACTATACGTGGACCTCTCGCGATACATCCTATTCTGAGATAAGTATGCAGTCACAGTCTGCGGCTGTAAGGTTTACTCTAGGGGCTATGTATGCGGTATTTCTCACTGCTTCTGGCATGAGTATGAGTCGCGAAGATGATTACCTGTCCGCTCAGGATCGCTGACAGAGTTCGAATATAACTACGTGCATCTCCTCTCGCCTTGCGACCCTTCCTTCTTTCCCTTCTTCAGTTCTTTCGAGCTCGGCAATTACCAGTCCTTGAAATCCCTCTGACTGGCCATGTCTACCTAACTAGAAGAGTCACGAATGCGATGTTTACCCTAGACTCTCTAGTGGGAACTGGTTTGAACTCAGGTTCAAGTCATACCATACATACACCCATCGACGCCGTATTCGATCACGCCTAACTTCCTTCATTATCATTCGTTGGTCGGCCATGAATACTGCCGTGGGTAGTTGGAAGTGAGGTCATAGATAGGGGACAATTCAACTTCGAGGACCTCACTCCCATTCCTGTATATTGCAACTACACTATAGAGTATCCGTGCCCACTCCCCCCCTCCCCCCCCGATCGCATCTAAAAAGCACACTCTTTCGCTCTCGCTATTTCACAATCGCTACGTTCCCAATGCGAATAGATGGCTGGTATGGGATCGCATCGGCCAGGGACTTGGGGCATCTGTGAATCTCGAATTCTTCGTCAAGATGTCCGCGCTTCACGTCCTCCTGTCGTCGTGTCCTCGGATGTCAATACTGCTTTTCTTCGAAAATTTTCAGCGAGCACAAAGAAAAAAAAAAATTAAAATAAAATAAATAATCAACACACGCCATGTCATCGCGCCAAGGGTCTTTTGCGCCTTGCCCTCAGCTTAGAGGCCAACATATCTCATACCAATGAGCAAGGCGAAGAAATCGTCATATGCCTCGCCGTGTATCGCCGCCATACTTCGTTGTGGTATACCGTTATACCCGTCGCCGTACACAAACCAGGTCTCTAGGCTGGGTCCTCTAGGCTTGAGACATCAAGGTGACCCACTTCCTGTATATCCCCATTGTCCTACCGCCGAGCTTTTGGACTGTCCTGTCGCACAACTTGACGCTACACTCCACGCTATGGAGATGAGCAGTGAAGGGTAAAGTGAAGTTACTCAACGGCCGTTTTAGAGACCCGAGCTTCACTCCCGAATCACTCCTCAACCGACACCATGGCCTCCTCGACTTCCTCCTTGTATACCTTCCACGTATACGACGAAGAAGTCCAGTTCTTGTGTCCTAATGTCTCGGATGAAAGTACGTGCTTGCGACTTGCACATTACAGATGGCTCAGAGGGACAACAGTCGCGGGAATTCGCCCTAAGATGCCCAGTCCGTATGGCCTTCGCCGGATCTCGCCGAGACAGCTGATTAGGAAGTCACTTGCTTCAGAACCGCTAGACTATTCGTCCATGTGTTGACGGCATCGGCTCGATCGACGAATTAGACTTTACGTGCTGATTGCCGCCCCTCATCCCATACTGCTCGAACGGCGCATGCCGGTGCGGCATCGACAGATGTATTGATCATTAAAATGTAGTTCCAAACCCACCGATTTTGGGCCTGGTGATAGAGCGATATAACTTTTGAGACGATTTACGCCCACACGCGCAACACCCACTTGCTTTTTCGGCAACTTCTTTTCAAGTCTACGGTGTGCTATATTGCGCTAAATAGGACCGGATGGATATTATTTTCGAAGTTTTCCGATCTACGATATTATCTATAAGAACATGCCCAGGCCAAATCGGACTGGACATTACGCAAACTACCACACCGAGTTACGAATGGAACTTGTAGACAAGCAAGGACGGAAAACTGATAACAAAAGCTCATCTATCTCATTGTCGCCGGTGAACCAACCTCTAAGTATAATGAATGCCCTTAATGGAAGGAGTGTTTTTACTAGAGGAGAGAAATTTGATTTGCATTTTCTCAAAACCTATCTTGCGCAACACAAACCCTTGTGCCCGTACACGTACATTGCAGAGTTGGCAAGAAGCGTCTTTCCTTTCCTTTTCTCCTTCTTTTCCTTTTTCTCCCTCTTCCTCTTCCTCTTTGTCTACTTTTACTTTTTTATATACTTCTCTCCCTACTACTCTGTATTATAATATAGTTTAATATTTAATTTATTATAACTAGTTATACTTTACTATTTAATTTTATTTTTTATTTAAACTTTATTTAAAGCTTTATATTTAAAATATTTACCTATAGTTGTATAAGCACTAGATATTTTATATTCTTTTTATAGCTATGTTGTGAGCACGTTGTGGTAGTGGTTAATTGCCTTTCTGTTTAGGATTTATTGTAATAGTAGTATATAGTTGCAAGAGCGTTACTTTGAAAGAAATAAGGTTCTTACAGATGACTGATCGATTGCCGAAAATCTATGTATTAAAAGTAAAAGGAAGGAAACTCTACAAGACAGGCCATTGTGGGATTTCCTTATTATAGACCTGAGGCCAGGCGACCTCAGGTCAATGGTGAATGGGCTCAATGGTGAAGGTCTTTCAATGAGGCTATTCGCATAAGGCATCCGTGACTCTGATTGGGCGCATCCTGTACCATTGACCTGCCTGAGCCTGCCCCTACTATAACTTATATGTTTTTGGTGAGCTGCCACGGTAAGGCCCAAGACTTCAATTTAAAGCGGCAGCACCGTAGACCTGCCTGGACTCAACATTGAACAAATTTCATATCTACTTGCTCTCTGTATTGCAGATGCCCATTTACAAGATTCTTACTATTCTGGGGGACTGAGATGGATACGCCATATAGTACGCGGTTTAAGGCTGCTTATATATGTACGCACTAGTTACCTAGTGAGACTTGGCTGGCCAGGCGCATCAATAGGGGAAGGCAACGTGTATTCGACGAAGCATGCGTGTGAGCGAAGTGAAGCTATCTATATGACTGAGATATTCTAGAGACAAATACATGCCCCTTGCCGACCAGTCTCACCCTAGAACACTAATCTCAATGGAACTCTTGGCACTATCATCTCCCCTGTCTCAGTGTCCCTTACTTCCTTAAAGCGGCAACCAATGTGCCACAGCCAAAACAAATGCGCAGTACTTAAGATCTTATCTGTTAGTTCAAATCGCATTACCCTTGTAGGATGTGAACAGCGTTCATGCGAATCGGGAGCAGCGTAGGTGTCGGGACGGCGTTGATGTGGGGGGGTCTCGAGGAGACGCGGCTCTCGCCATTGCCTGCGAGTAATTATCCCGGCATACATCTAGTCGTGCAGGAATTACAGGAGGTTGTTGCGATGTCCAAGGAAGAGCCTGAGCTAGACGTAAAGTTCATGGTACACGACTTCTTTAAGGAGCAGCCTGTCAGAGATGCTGATGTCTATCTCCTGCGCTGGATATTGCACAACTGGCGAGATAAGCATTGCATACAAATCCTCCGCGCTCTGATACCAGCGCTGAAAACAGGAGCACGCGTCTTGGTTATGGATTTTGTCATGCCGCCTGCTTTGGGATTGCCCAACTTAGTTCATCGAAAATTCCGGTACGTCCTGCTATATTGCTAACCTAATTTAAGTCACTCTTCAAGATTAGGAAGCACTCCGAATATCCATGTTGTAGAGCTATGAACGTAAAAATACTAGGGATTCCGCAAAGAAACGGAGCACGGATGAGTGGAAAGCGCTTGTCGAACAGGAGGACCATAGATTGATGTTGAAGGGGATGGTGTAGCCTCTAGAGTCTCGCTTGGATGTTCCAAAGGTAAAGTGGCAGGGGTGATAATCAAAGATAGTGGCAATAGTCCTAGCGGAGAGGGGGTTTAACTGCGCTTATACATGTCCTTATAGCTTGTATAAGAGCCACTGGATATACCAAAAGCAACAGAGGAATAAATGACAAGTGTTTTGCCGTAGTATTGAAGCAACGTGTTCAGTCTCTTGAGGTTCTTTGGAAAGTAGTATAGAGGACGGATCTTGTTATAGTTAATGATTATAAGTCAATAACAACGTCAGCTCGGATATTATTCCAATGGAAGTTTCCAAGGCCGAGGCCCCACGCCCACCTCCTGGAAGAATCCGTCAGAGTTATATCTCTTAGCCACATCCCGCAGCAAAGCCACACCCTCAGTTCCGTACGAAGAGGTCGGATCCCAGACGGTAGGAAGCGCATAGTGCCTTTGACACTATTAACACGAAGTGTCTTGACTGCTTCAGTCTGCGGCTGTACGTCGACAAACGGCTCGAGAGCCTTTGATTTCTCGAGCCTGGTGCAAAGATATCGTTCATAGCCAGTATGAGGCCCTTGGGGTATACCTGAGACTAAGACATATATGCACGTCTACGTCGGGGCCCGCATCGTCGTGGTCATTCAGATACTCGGACCAAGCTGCGGATCTATCCCAAGAAGCCGGGCTCAAGGTAAAACACCTTGCTGCCCCATAGCTGGCCTTGCGGGAACGCGCGCAGGTCGAAGCGCGTGACGACACTGAAGTTGTTGGCGCCGCCTCTGAGCGATACCCGTAAGTCCTTGTGCGCGTAGGCGTTGGCGCTGACGAATTGGTCGTCTGCAAGGACCACTTCGTAATTGATGATGTTGTCGTAGACGAAGCACCGGGAGTATGTGAGATAAGATAGTCCGCCTAATTGTCCTGGACAGAGTCTGAGTTGAAATGATAATCTTCCTAGTTTAAGATAGTCAGGTTTGGTGACTCCAGAATGAATAAGGAACTCATCAATCACCCAATCAATCATATTGACTTTCTAATAGAGAGTACAGTATTCTGGTTTGATTGCCTTGAATCGAATTACCGCCGATTCTACCGCTCGAATGGTGATTCCCCACGACCCCGAGTGCCGCAGCCATGATGGTGTTTTAACCTATAATTAGGGATAACAGCCCGCCCTACAACTGCCCTTGTACAGTAGCACTGCGCGGCATCCACACATGCACGTGCACCGCAGATGATGAGAACTTGCCCGCCCGCCTCCTTTCGCAATTGAAGCAAATGAGGTTGGATTATTGAACAGACGTAGCTACAAAACCTACCTGACCAAAAGGGCTCACGTTCCCATCCCCTTAATTCAATAAGGCTTATTTTACGTAACGTGTCTGCGATGCTATATATGAATACCTCCGGATTGAAGAAATCAGGATGCTAACACTTCGATACCCTTATCTACCAGTTCGTCAGCGGCAAAGTCTCTGCAATAAGTATTATTTCAGAAAGATCGCTTGTGACAGACAGTATGGTCTCTTAGGAATAATATTATTATGTGGGTTTGTGGCTCGCCATCCACCAATGCCAACTTACTTCCTGATGAATGAGTTATCTCAACATGGGCAAGCGGCTGCTGTCAAATCGATTTCAAAAGTTGGGTACGCCCGATTTCCGAAGCATTTGGCATGCGCAGGATGGACTTCTCACCTATGTGGTAGCGGCGGTGGTGATACGACCTACCTCGCGCGATTTACGTAGCCCGACTAGAAAGTTAGAATAACAAGAGACTCCTGTTGGGCGAGAACCAAGGGGATATGTGTTTTTGTGTAAAGTGGTAACTACCTAGGTAGGTAACAATGCCGCAAATTGTTACCAACACGTCTACAATAGGGATAGGATAATATGTGGGAAGAGATCTTACTCCAATCCTCTGATGCAAAAAGGCGGCTCAGAAGGGTGCAACTGTATCTCAGCTTTAAACGTCTTTGTAAGGTAGAAGGCCTGCGATAGTTTAAAATCATCTAGAAAATTGACCAAGAACTTAAGTACATGCGGATATGCATGCAAGTATATGCATCCTACTGCAGAGGGATCCTCATCTGAAGAGACCCTTGGACATGGGGCCATAATCCATGAAAAAACATCGACTTCAACTTGAAAATTTATCAATAGGTACGTAATGTGTATATACTCCGGTAAATGAAACGTTATGTAATGCGAAACCACCTACCTAGATTAGGTCCTTGAAAATTGTGGCTCGCCCCTGGGCATTTTGTTGCCTCATCACGCCGTCTGCTTGTGTTCTTACTAAGCGCACCGGCACTTGGCACGTCACATCTGGTCGGACCACCAACCACATCACTGGTAACCTCAGGCCAAGGACCTGCTTAGAATAACCTAAACACAACACAGAACAAGATCACGGCCAAGACCAAGACCAAGATTATACATAGTCTACAGCGTATTACCTAGGTTAGGTAGTTTTAGCATGTAGTAGGTATTGACTTTAAGAAGGTGGTGAAAATGTCCTCTCTCCGGCCCGAAATGATGCACTTTAAGTGGCCTAACGCTTTAAGTCGGCGTACCGAATAATCAAAACGTGAGAATGACTATTGATACGGGTACAAGACGAAGAGAAAGAAAAGGTTAAAAAATAAACAAATGAGGCTGCTATCCCTGGTAAATTGAGGAGCATCAGGAATTGAGCCCAATGCGGGGGTCGAACCTATGTATTCAATTTATGTCAGCAACTAAGCTCTCGAACACTCCTGTCCGACCAGAGTACTCACCCGCAACCTTGAGATTAAGAGTCTCATGCTCTACCGAATTGAGCTAACCGGGCAGGCCGGGTTGATTGAAGGGCATCTTGGTCGTAAGTTGTGTGAAATATTAGTAATTGTGGTGCCACAGATGAGAATGGGTAGGAAACTAGCAGTTCTAACACGATCTTTCATTGGTGTGAACTAGACTGTGTTCCTGACTTTGCAGTGCTAGTTATTAGTATGTATAACTATATGGAGTCGTTACATTTATTTTAGACTATTGTAGGTTAGGTCAAAAGATCTCGGCGTGAAATACTGTACATAGACTCGGCGCCATTTCATCGCATGTATCCATAAATAGGATCATGGAAATGGGTCTGTGGGATGGCCTCCCATGTCAAAATATCCCCTCGAGCTTCTGCTTTTGACTAAGATCCTTTGCTCTCTTTGTTGATGCAACCCCAGGTTTTCCCTAGTCAGTGGCCTTTTCATTAGTAATAAAGTTTCGGCCCTGAGATTGTTTTCCTTTGTGTTTCAGAGTAGGATCGCTCGTATGTATGAAGAGGGTTCGAAATAGGTAGTTGTTAATGCAGATTGTTCTTGTCCCTGGGAGATCTCCTGTCGATGAGCAAGCATTGAATCATGGCAGACACAGGGGTTGGGAGTAGAGGGGACAATGTGGTACAAAAGGAGCCCAAATCGCACATCGCTGAACATAACGGCGGCGTTACCACTGATGTGACATCCGCTTTGTCTAGGAAAAAACGCTTTCGTCCGCGTAAGAAGAAGATCGTCATCATAACTGCCATCATCATGGTTGCCGTCACTGCTCTCGCACTAGGCCTCGGGCTTGGGCTCGGACTCACAAACGCAAAGTCCACGTGCCACGCATCACCGGCGGCGCCATCCCCTTCCTCAAACACTAATTCCAACAGTGGCGGCTTCAAGGACCTCAACTTGAAACCCGGGACGACCTTTGACTACCCGCTCGGGTTCTCCCTCACCACCTCCAATGCGAACAAGACGACGAAGTTCTACCCCGTAGACCTGGAGAACACGTCCCAGAAGACGATTGCGGACCTCATGGATGTCGGTCACACCATCGTGTGCTACTTTAGCGCGGGCAGCGTAGAGAACTACCGCGACGACGCAGGCGACTTTCCGCAGGCGGCCATTGGCAACACCCTAGAAGGGTGGGAAGACGAGAGGTGGCTGGACGTGCGCAACGAAGGCGTGCGCGACGTCATGGCCAAGCGCATCCAAACTGCCGCCGACAAGGGCTGCTCCGGAGTCGACCCGGACAACGTCGACGGGTACCAGAACAACTCGGGCTTCGACATGACCGAGGATGACGCCGTCGACTACGTGACCTTCCTCGCCGAGACAGCGCACGCTGCCGGCCTGGCCTTCGGTCTCAAGAATGCCGGTGATATCGTCGAGAGGGTTGTCGATCTGGCTGAGTGGGCCGTCAACGAGGAGTGCGCCGAGTGGGATGAGTGCGATAGCTGGGCCCCCTTTATCGATGCCGGCAAGCCTGTCTTCCACGTCGAGTATACGGAAGATGATGACGCTACGAGTGTGAGCGCGTCCAAGCTGAAGAAGGCTTGCTCTGCCGGTGGCAACTCGGGCTTTTCTAGCATCATCAAGCACATGTCCTTGGATGACTGGATTATCTACTGCTGATAAGTAGATACCTAGGCAGGTTGTGAATTGATCTCGACAGACTCGGTTTCTAATCATACTACACCCTGTCTTATTATCTATGGTGTTTGTAACTTACTCCTTCACCTATTCTTGTATATATAATATTAAATAGCGACATTGTATATGAATGAACTAATTCTAGCAAAAATGTTACGTAGTTATTCTTAGTTGGCTGGACATCGACGACCGATTACGGCTTGTTTCTCTCAGTAATCCGAACGTTACCCTGATGGCAAGCCACCGCTCCATGTCCGGATCAACCCTCAAAGGTGGGACGAAGATATCCCCTCTACGATCTGCAGGCACTATGTAGATCAAGATACACAAAGGATACATATGAGAGCTCAGGTAATTGTTGGTTGCTCACACGTCTGACCCCGTTGCCAATCCTTTACAGATATTTGAGGAACATGGCTTTAGTGATGACAACAGGACAAGTATGAGTTTCAACCCCTTGAGATCAACACGAACACATCCGCAGCTTTGTAACGAGGCACACCGCACGACCTACCGTGCGTTATCATTCGGATTGTATAGCTCAGATTCTATACAAAGATTCGACCTCAACAAGTTGTTGTATGCGTGCATGATGAGTAATCAGTACCTAGGTGGGTAAAACTACTCAGACTGTATCTAACAGAGGTTCTCACAGCGTCAAGTCTTAGGTGTGCTGGTTGACTGAGAGTCGTTGAAAGTCTTGGAGAGGCTGTTACTTGTTTGTAACTTCATTACCTACATATACCTACTTTTTGGTGGGATAACTTGTGGATCTAAGGCCATCTTTAACTGGTAGGGTGATTTACAGGGTAAGTTAGGTATGTGTTAGTACGAGGTCGGAGTGGTATCGATAGAATAATGGTCTGATAAGGACGACCCCGAGCTTCAACCGGAGCGCAAATCCCTGCTGGTCCGCAGTGGAAGTACCTTATCAGTAAAGTGGGTCACGAAGCTTTGTAGCTTTGGATCCAAAATTTTCAATTCGAGGCTTAACATTCTCACACTCGACCAGCTTTAATTCCAGTCGCGACGAATAGATTTTCAACTCCTTCCATTCCGGGACCGCTGTTGACCTCGTTTCAGCCGATTCGAAGTCGCCACTAGACCGCACCGTAACTTGGGATTGTGTCTGTCTCGACAAGTATTAGCCCCTAGACCGACATATTTATCGCGGCTTTTGGTTTGCGCCGAGCGAGTCGCGGCTGACACCAATTGCAATCATGCCGCACATCGATTATGTCCTGCACGAGGTTAGCACTTTCGGAGTGTCTTGTACTCCATTGCCTATATATTGGCCATATAAGGGCCCTGGATGCCATGTAGAACAATTACTAATCCCTCGTCTTGCGACTTAGTCCGCGACCGGATACGCTCTCTTCAAGGTCGTCCACCAGCAAGATGAAATCGGCTTACGGACCGAGGAGGTAAAGAAGGCCGCGGAGGACCTGGCCAAGCTGGGAAAGATGGTTAGTCTCGCCTCGTATGCTGTCTGGCGATCGGCAGCCGAGGCGCTGGAGAACATCCATTCGATCAGCGAGGGTTTAATGACCGACTATTTGAAATCTACCATCGAGCTTAACATCCCCCAATCGAAGAAGAACAAGGTCGTCCTAGGTGTAGCCGACAAGAACCTGGCGGGAAATATCAAGGCGGCCTTCCCCGGCATCGAGGCTGAGACTGGCGATACATCCGACGTTGTGGCCTACCTACTCCGTGGGATTCGCCTGCACGCGTCTAAGCTGTTGAAGGAGCTTCACGAGGGTGATGAGGAGAAGGCTCAGTTGGGTCTTGGCCACGCCTACTCTCGTAGTAAGGTCAAGTTCAACGTGCATCGCAATGATAACCACATCATCCGATCTATTGCTACCCTGGACAACCTCGATAAGGGTATCAACCTCTTCTCGCAGAAACTCAGGGAATGGTACTCCTGGCACTTCCCCGAGCTGTACGCAGTCTGCTCCGATAATCTCACCTATGCCAAAGTTGCTCGTTTTATAGGAGACAAGAGCACACTAGGCGAAGACAAGCTCCACGAGCTGGCTGGACTTCTAGACGATGACGAAGAGAAGGCCACCGAGATTATCCAGAAGGCCAAAATCTCTATGGGAAGAGAATTGGGCGAAGCCGATTTGGAGAATGTCATCACATTCGCGGAGAAGGTCCAGAGCTTGGCTGGTAAGATCACTTGGACTGGGTGGGATATTACGCGCAAATGCTAATTCTCTTCCCATGTAGAATACAGGAGGACTCTATTCTCTTATTTGACCGACAAGATGAGCACGGTTGCGCCCAACCTGGCTACTTTGAGTAAGCCGATCCATGGAGACTTTTATCCTAGGACTCCAGACGTACGTGACGTTCTTATTTGCAAATGCTAACACGATTATTTCACAGTTGGTGAGGTTGTGGCTGCACGGTTGATCCAAAAGGCTGGTTCTTTGACGAATCTGTCAAAATACCCAGCTTCGACACTGCAGATTTTGGGTGCGGAGAAAGCTCTCTTCAGGGCGCTTAAGACTAAGACGTGAGTACTCCCACCCGATCTATGCAAACATATCGCGAGGGCTGGGCGAGCTTCAGACTGACATCTCGTGATAATGCAGGAATACCCCTAAGTATGGTCTTATCTATCACAGCACATTCATTGGAAGAGCTTCCCAGAAGGATAAGGGCCGTATCAGCAGATACCTCGCAAACAAGTGCAGTATTGCGTAAGTAGCTTTCTTGCCCTTCACATTATTGGACAAAGTAGTGTTATTGTGATTATGGGGATGTGGTTACTAGTACAAGCTGGTAAGAATCAAAAAGATTCGAAGGCTAACTGTTTTATTTAGTGCACGTATTGACAACTTCTCTGAGCACCCGTCCAAGAAGTTTGGAGATGTCCTTCGAGGCCAAGTGGAAGACAGGCTAGAATTCTATGCCACAGGCAAGAAGCCCACCAAGAACCAAGATGTCATGGTAAGAGCGGGCAATTGTTCAATACTATTTTGACTTCCTTGCTAATACGTGAAATAGGACAAGGCCGTAGCGGATCTATTGGCTGAGGGTGACGATATGGCTATTGACCATGAGATGATCGATGCTCCCCTCCCAGATAACACAGAAACTCCCAAGAAGGAGAAGAAATCCAAGGACAAGAAAGAGAAGAGAGATAAGGAGGAGAAAAAGGACAAGAAGGATAAGAAGCGCAGACACAGCGAGGTCAAGGACACTGCCGCGGAGCCTGGTGCCGAAGTAGACGGCGAGAAAAAGAAGAAAAAGAAGAAGAGACACTCGGAGGCATGAGAAAAGCTAGCCCTAAACTGAACTGGACTAACTGAACTGATCTTGAACTATCGGACAAGGATGGTCGGTGTCTTACGCACGCACGCATGGTTATGGGCGTTTTACGGGTTTTTCTTCGGGGTGTTTTATCTTTCTTTTCCTTTAGTCTTGCGGTGTCTAGTGTCCTGTGTCTTGTGTATATGAGATTTGGGAATCATACCCCTGTTCTTCCACTGTACTATGCTTGCTTGCTTCCTGTTTTGAGCCAGCTTGCTCTCCGTGGAAAACTATGTTTATATGCAATGCGTAAAAATGGGAAAGAATTGTTAAGACCAACAAATGCTTCTTAGACATCGAGTTTATAAACTATTCTCTTAATTCCTCTCAAACACGCTGTATAAACGCAGACAGTCAAGACAGTTCAGTAACATTTCAGATAAAAGTAAAGCCGAGCCCAGCTCCATATTTCCATATTTCCATGTTTGTGTACCACATGCATGAACGACGCCACAAACGCCCTTTACAATGCTGAGAACACATTTAATCACCTCTTTCTCCCCTCTCTTCTCTCTTCATATGCCATGGCGTTCTTTTTAATCTTAACTATGTCCCTCGAGCTTTTTTCCTCTGTACAACCCCCCTCTACCCCAAAACCTAATTTGCTTGTGCTTGCGTTGCTCTTGGGTCTCGGTGTTTATAAAGGTCCGCCGGCGCAATTCGAAATGTTGTATGTATGTATTAATTTCCTTCGCTGCCAAACTCCTTTGTCCAATCGGCGTTCCGCTTCAGATCTTCTTCGGCAACCGTAGGTCGCGAGGCCTTGATAGCTTTAACAAAATCCTTATATTCGACTAATGGTTCGAGGAGCGTTTCTGCGTCTAAGTCGTCCCAGGTCATCTCTTTTGCACCATTGGCGCCTGGAGAGCAGGGCGTCCATTTCTTTACGCCATCTACTAGTACCTGTTGTGTAGTTCATATTAATATATACCGCCTCCCGCCCGTGACTATCAGGATCGAAAGCCTACCTCTTTAAAATGCGTTGCTTGTTGAATCTTCCGTACTGGCTGCATCAACGCATCTTGTACGACAATGCTGATATCACTGCCTGAATAGCCCTCTGCTAGTTTTGCTAATTTGCGGTAGTCTTCGCTCGTTAAAGTTGTAGGTGTTTCACCGATGGCGAGCTTGAACATGGTTGTTCTTGCAGCAATGTCAGGCAAACTGATGTGCACTCTGCGTTGGAAACGTCTTCGGATGGCAGCATCTAATTGCCACGGGATATTTGTTGCACCTAGCACAAGCACACCTGTTGAGTCATTGCCCACACCGTCCATTTGTACCAGCATTTCAGTTTTAATTCGACGTGATGCCTCCGATTCGCCTTCGCCTCGGGGACCGCAGAGAGCGTCGACCTCGTCGATGAAGATAATCGAGGGTTTGTTTTCGCGGGCCATGGCAAACAGTTGCTTAACTAACCTACAGACCGCTAGAGTTAGCTTATTGATACACAGTAGAAGTATCGGGGTATTAAGCAACCTTACCTTTCACTTTCACCCATCCACTTGCTGACCAGGTCACTGCTGCTGACGCTGAAGAATGTACTCTTGGCTTCCGTTGCGACAGCCTTGGCTAGATAACTCTTGCCCGTGCCCGGCGGGCCGTAGAGAAGTATACCCTTCCAAGGTTGTCTCTTGCCCGTGAACAAGTGGGGGAACTTAATAGGTAGGAGAACGGCCTCCTTCAGAGCCTCCTTTGCGCCATCGAGGCCGGCTACGTCGTCCCACTTGACGTTCGGACGGTCCTGGAGAATGGCACCAGCCAGGGCATTCCGAAGCTTCTTAGAGTCCTCGTCAACAGCGCCGTCCTCGCCGTTCTGCTTGCCTTTTCCGGTGCCGCCGGTGGAGGTGCCATTAGCTCCTACCATACCTGGTTTCTTGCGTTTCGCATCGGCATCGGCTATGTGGGCTTTCAGCTTCTCGGCGCGGTCCATGTATTCGCCCGTCTTTTGGCGGATCATCTCCTTCGAGTTCGGGTTCTTCTCCCATTTTAGAGCGAGCATGAAAAGTTGAAGGGATTGGTAGTAAAGCTGGTAAGCCTTCTCGTATTGGTTTCCATTGTCGGCATCGATGGCGCGGCGGACCGTCTCAATGGCCCGCCCGAGGAAGTCGGTGTTGGACATGGTTTGTTTTCTTTATCGTTTAGTTGTCTACAGACAGTTTGCGGGTGATGTGCGGTCAGATAAGTGGTCGTAAGAGGTCGTGGACAGAAACAGAGTAGTCTTGTTTCGATTACAAGAGATTATATAGAGTGTTGAATTCCACGAAACTCAAAGACTACCCTTCAAGCTGAACCGCCGCAACGAAGAAGCGCGCGAGTATGGGGGATGGGGGAGGGACAAATGAGCTCATGGAATGGGTTGAGGTTGTGACGTGGGGGGTGTCTGTGCCAGGATATTGATCGTTGTCTGGGGGAAGGAAACGTTCTAACCACATTGGGATTGATGTGGACGACTACAGCAATTAAAAGTACTGTAGGTACAGTATTTGACTCTACCTAGGTATGGCGGTGGTATCTATAGGCGACAGCAATCTTTCAACAGCGCCCGTGCGAAGCCCCATGCCCAATACATCTGCCTAAGCTCCTCTGTAGGTACCTAAAGTTGGATGCTCAATACCTACCCGACCTTCACCAACAAATAAGCCACACTGTATAGAGGAGAATCAGCCACACAAAATGTTCCATTCCTGTGCCAATGCGCCTGCAAAGACCAAGTGACTATGAACTAACCTAGATTACACCTCCTTTGTACCTGGTTTTCTTGCTTTTAGGAGACTGTTAGGAAATTTACATCCTGATTGCAACACTGGTAGTTTCTACTCCGCAACGGTTTCACTTTTTATTGAAAACCAAATCCGGCCCAAGGACAGCCAGGACACTGAGGGGCGCAACCATGGCCGAAATACAAGCCAAACTTCAGGCGTTGTCGGAAGACTACCAGAGGCTACAACAAGAACTCCAGACAGCTGTAGACGCCCGACAGAAGATCGAAGCTCAGAGACAAGAGAACCTCGGCGTACAAAAGGCAAGCCAAGACCTGAGTGGGAAGAGGTTCGTTTGTTACGGGATTATCCCTAACCATATCACAGGAGTTTGATAGATTAAAAGAGGGCGAAAGCATATACAAGGTCGCCGGCCCTATCTTATTAAAGCAAGACAAGATAGAAGCAGAAAGCACCGTCAAGGGGCGGCTTGAATTTATTGGCAAAGAGCTGTAAGTGAAATCGATACACTGTGCCGAAACACAAGATGATTAACCACTCTGTCTTACTATGCAATAAGTGAGAGAACAGATACTCAAATAAAGGAGATCCAAGAGAAGCTGGAGAAGAAAAAGGGCGAGATCATACAAGCCCAAGCTGGGCTTCAAGCCGCCGCTGCACCAGCCAAGGCTGCAGCCTAAATGCTCATATCTCCCTCGCTTGGCCAGATGCTCGTGAGTGGTCATGATACGATTATGGCTTACGGTCCCATTTGCAGTGTGAGGTTTAGGTGAAATAAATGAGGAAAGTTGAACTGCACGTTGAATTTGAAAGTTGTGAGATTTTGTTGGACGTCGTTTATTGAGGATGGCACAGATAACAATATAGTGGCTTGCAAAGAAATTGTTACATCTTTGCAAATTGGCGTTGAGATGGGACTCGGCAATATCAGCACCTCTTAGTTCCTACTCATATATAGACACGTCAAAGAGGGTAGAGCATATTTTCGCGCTCGGCGACTTGTATGATTGGAAAAGGAGAACCGCTGTCGGCACTCTTAACACCTTAGAGCTATGACCCGATCAAAAGTTGGAAGACAGTAGTATGAGAGGGTTTTTGCATTGTTGAATAACCACAACTACACGCACTATGTATTTGGCTTGAGTATTTGACGCTGTAACTAGATAACCTTACCTATACGTCCCTATGCGTGCAACTTGGAGTCCGTTGTTATGCTGTACTACATCAGGTTAAGCCTTGGAAATGACGTAAGCTGTGTTACAAGGGAAAGGGTCAACATAGGTACCCCGCGATGTGGCTTTGGTGCTTATGAGGGGCTAGGCTTGGTCGGATAGACAGTGGCCTAACTGTAGTCTGTGGGTACTGGGTTAGGAAATACAGCTCTAGACAACGCGTGTTCCACGTTACCTTCCCTGCTACCTAAGGTAAGGTTATTACTCAGTACTTAGATAAGTAGCCCGACCAGTCCTTTGTACTCACGTACGAAGTACCATTGCTTCCGACTGTTGCCTTGAAGCTTCAACTTACTTTCTTTCTACATACTCCTTTCTCGCACGTTCTGTCTGCCGACTCATCCACACGACACCTCTGCCCCCGGTCCAACCGTCTCTAATTCGGAGTTTCTACGTCAGCCCCTTGACTTTGTGCTCCGGCCTGTTACAGATACATCTCCTATGGCCCCGTAGATTACGCCAAGCCGCTCTTCACTTCTATCGCCAGATATGGCCCCGGTCTTCGACGATGACGGCTTCGGCCGTCCTCTGAGTGTCAAGGAGATCTCAGATCGAGCCCAGGCTTTTGATTGGAATGCGAACATCCCTTTCAAGCATTGGTTGCGCACAGCCCAGACCTTACAACAAGAGGTAAGCAGTCCCGGGCGATTCCGAGTGATTCCCTTAAGCTATACCTGTCCTTATTTCTGCGCGCTCGGAGAGATGCATATCCTAACATAATTGCAATAGGCAGACATGTACCTTCGCGACGGGAACTTTCCACAGGCATACCTCCTCTATCTCCGATATTCTACGCTAGTACTGGATCTACTCAAGACACACCCCGAAGCGAAGACTCTGGACGGGAAAAAGGCTCTTCGGAACAAGGCTTTGACTGTGGATGTCGTGCTTAAGAATCTAGAAAATCTCAAACCAATAATAGAGCTCGATCATCAACGGTGGGCAGAGGCTCAGGCACAAAAGCGGTCCAGATCTCAGCAGCAGCGTCCAGGCTCTACCGATAAGTCGGGACGCGCCACATATAAGCAACATGCATCGAAAGACCCCGCATTGTCCTATGCCAGTCGCCTGTTGGATGCTGGCGAGCACCAAGACCTCGCTGTCGAGCTGGCGCAGAAGGAGATCCGGCGAAGAGACGCGAGCAGGAGAGACACGAAAAAGGGAAGCGATACTCACCATGGACAGCATGGCCGACGCACTGCTGGCTTCTGGGAGAACTGGACTACGGAGATTGCGGAAAAGCAAGCCGAAGACGAAGAAGCATTCCGAAGGCAGATGGAGTCGGCGAGGAAAAGGTTGGATGGCAATCCTGACCCCTACGACGCCACCCCTAGCATTATAGTTGATCATCCACCGCAGCCGCCACCACATGCAGCGGCCAATTATGCTTATCCCAAGGTCGCTAAGTCTGCCCCAGTAGACTACTCTCCTCAGCCGCAAAGGAGCAGTGAGGTCCAAACACCCCAACCCGCGCGGCCACCGAAACAAGCAGTCGACAATTACTCACTACTCGCTCCTGAGCGCCCTGATAAAACCCCCCACGCGAATGGGAACGATGCTCGTACATGCCATGCGGCAGAGATCCTTCAAGAGGCACCAGCCCTTCCCCCTAAAACACGCGAGCCACGTACGGAAACGACGAAACAGCATGGCGTTGCTTTCAAACCGGCAGCATATCTCGAGAATGGAGACCCTATTAGGCCAATTTTTCTTCCAAAACGACTTCGTCACCAGTTCCTCGAGCTTGCCGCAGAGAACACGAGGCGCGGCCTTGAGATGTGTGGAATCCTGTGCGGAACTGCAGTTAACAACGCCTTGTTTGTACGGTGCTTACTGATTCCCGAACAAAAGTGTACCTCAGACACATGCGAGACGGAGAATGAAGGATCCATGCTGGAGTACTGCATCGAGGCAGATTTGCTGATGCTTGGTTGGATTCATACGCATCCGACTCAGACCTGCTTCATGAGTTCGCGAGACCTGCACACACAAGCTGGGTATCAGGTCATGTTCCCAGAGAGTATTGCGATCGTGTGTGCGCCCAAGTTCCAACCTTCGTGAGTCATGACTACATTTTCTATAATGATGCATAGATGAGGGTAGCCCCAACTAATATCCATTCATTAGATACGGCATATTTAGACTCACAAACCCGCCGGGTCTGACACACATACTCAGCTGCACCCAGTCGGCAACCTTCCATGCCCATTCTGTGGACAACCTATACACGGCGGCGGGGCACCCCCCGGGTCACGTGTATGAACATGACGGGCTCGATTTCTATGTACACGACATAAGACCCGGCGCTCGCAACAACGCCGGCCCGAACAAGACATTTTAGGGCATCAATTTTGAATGGGCCGGCTATCACTCAGGCATATGTACGCTATTTAGCTGCATGGTTGCTATGTGGTCCGCTCAATTCATGAAAGGGTTTGTAGGGTGTCAGTAGCGTCAAATGTGTTCGTTTCGAACCAGAGAGGGGGCCTGTGTGGGAAAGGGGAAAAGGATTGATACCCATGCATACACTATTTTCATTTTACATACATAGCATAGGAGTTGGCAAGGCGACACGGTTTCTATGACTAGGTTTAGACGCATTACCCTGGGCTCCATCAATATCCGAGGGCCAAACTAATGATGGGCTTGTGATTGTGGTAGACGAGGCGGAATGAACAATGTAATTGATGAATGTGAAGAGAAAAAGGAGGCTTAAAAACCAACACCTTTGTGCAGCTCGAATGTTTACCTTGTGATTAAGTATTTATCGTAATTGTGTGGAATTCCTGTCGATATATTGACAATACAAATGGGCTAACCACGTTGCGACTGTCATCGATCGACCACCGCCGCCGTACTAATAGAGTGTATAGCAGAGATCTCTTATAATTAATTACATTCCTTGTCCTGTACTGCTGTAGCTCTATATATAATATATCCAGTTTTAGCCACACTACTAGGGTCTCTTTATATTGTAGATTACAATCATCCTATACCTCCCAACACCTTTGTGAAGCTGAACTTCAAGCATGAACTCCTTCATACTGTCAATCTAAGCAGCCGTACAAGGGAATAATACTAGGTTTACAGGAGATGTTTATTTAAATATACTTAAATATAAAAAAATGGTATCTGGGTATTACTGTAGACGCTAAGTAAACCTTATCAGAGAGACCGGCTCGGAGTGTGGATGATTCAGTCGGGTTGTGTTCTATGTGGTATATGGGAATGCCGCCCACCGGGGGAGGGTCAACGTGACGGGGCACACAAAACACGGAGGGATAAGTGGGAGCTGTGCGCCCGCAGGGCAGCTAGGTTTGGCTAATATTACCTAGCCGAGCTTGCGTGCATGCGTTGATTTGCGATGGATTTGCTTGACCGCCCGGGGTGTGTATCTGCGTTAATAAGTTGAAATGAACGCGGAAGATGAGAACGACGCTGCTGGTCGTCAAGATCTCGTGTATTTTGAGACAGTGCTCGACGTTCGTTACAGTTCTGTCTGCGTGCAGCTTGAGGTCGGATTTGGGTTTGATGTTCTCGGGTTTTGCCGGGGTTGTTAATCTAAGGTCGTGGATGTTGATACTCGCTCCTACAATTTGGCTTCTGGATCTCGGTGAGTTCTGGAGCCCGATTCGATGCCCCTCTGCTGGGCAGGCTCTTCAATACTGTTTGTATGGCATTCCTCCTGAGGATGATAGAAAATGGCTACGTGCTGCCGTCGTAGATGGGCGCAAGTCTCTTCGAATCCCACTGGGCGCCAGTCGCTCGCATCCACCGTATTTTTCAGACATTGAGGGCTTGAATTCCTTCAATCTGCCAAGTTCCCCGAATATCCCCAGGGATCATCATCTAAAAATTTTCCTCCGCCTAGGCCGCCCGAATATTCTGATCTTCTCCCTCCTGGCTATCTCAGCATCACAGGCTAGCTGCTCCGCCATCTCGGACACCTCGGTATAACGTTCCGCCGTGTGCCGTATCTGTCTGATGAGGGTCGACAGTTCACCCTCTAGCTGCACGATGTAATCGTGTGATTGATTCAGGTGCGAAGTCAGCCAGAGCCGCTCATCGATAAGGTCGAGACGCCTGACTATGTGGCGCGTCTCGCGGTAGAACATCCGCAGACGGAACTCGGAGAGGAGGATCTCTGTGAAGTGCACTGTGGCCATTGCTAGGTCGAGACGGGCGATCTGGAAAGCTTTCAACGATTGAGGGCTTGTTGCCGACTCTTCTGGCTTAGCCTGGGTTTGAGAGTTGGCATCTAGTCGTTGCCGGACCTCAGAAATATACATGACTACCTTCTGCCGCGCATCGGGCCACTCGCAGTCCTGCCTGGCCCTGTTCCAGAAATGCAGGATATCGTTCGCTGTCTCTTCTCTATAGGCATCTTCCGGCAGGTTCAAGACGGCAGACAGCAACGTCTGAGCCGCGTATAACTCCGTATAGCGACGCTGGGTCACTACCAGCTCCTCCGTAAACCGCTCAAGCAGAGTCGCCCAACTACCAAGCATCGCAGAGAAGCTGACATTGCAGTTCCCGGATGTCATCCGATCGGTCAAGTACGATTCAATCTCGCCATATATCAACTTGCTCTTCCTCAGTGTCCTTTCCAGTCTCCGATTGACTGATAATGTGTATATGTGTTGCAGCCGCGCCGGTTCCTGACTGCGCTTTTTGCGACAACCCTTGTGCTTCCATTTCCTCAGATCAAGGTGCTTTACTTTATGCGTTGACTCTTGATGTGGCCCCGCCGATTGGCCGGTCGGCCGCGTCTCTCGCATTATTATTAGCTGTGGTAGTCGGGCCGCCTCATTAAGAGCCAGGCGACGGTACTCGAATTTGGGTTGCTGTACATGGTTCTTATTTCTGACCGGACATTTTTGCTTTGAAATTTGTTGGTTGCGATGTCTATCATACCCCCTGATTTGGTTTATCTTTCTCCCCAATCTCCATATTATTATTGGGGTCGGCTTTGCAGGCCCGTACCACGAAGTTTGAAAACGTGTCATGGCGCCCTTCGCGAGCTGCGCAGGTCTCAACCAAGTCATTATTTTTATGAGGGAACCATTCTGATTCTCATTTTGTAAAGCGGCTGATCACATCTGGCGATTCTTCCTTCACTGGATGAGCTACGGTATGAAACCCGGCCCTTCGCATTTTATCACGTTAGCACTGTAAGTCTATCAGTGCAGGTATTGTACACAGCCACATCCTTAAAAGTGATTAACCTAACCTAGGTACCTAACCTGGATGCTGCGCCACCTCATCATCGCGAAACACCGTGTGAGTTATATATACACACAGTATATCTGAAGTCGGCCACTTCGAAGATATGAAATTTTTAGATTCTACACTACCTACTTTCACTTCCCATCATACAGATTTTTTGAGCCAAGGAATCACTGAGCACAATAATGGCTCTGACCGCCGTGATATCTGTACTACGCCGTCTTCGTTCCAATCCAAAGTGGTAACGAGGTACAGGTGAGTATCTCGCTCTGTCGGTCACATGTCGCTTGGACAAATCCAACACCCGCCACCCCAAAAGAGGACCTATAGTACCGACGTCTCATTAGCAAGTTATCCGGATGTAATAGAATGCCCCTAGCTCAGAATAATCATAAGACTCACGATGGACCGCATTCCCAATTCTGATTGATAGTAAGCATGTCGAACACAGGGTCGAACTGGAACGTCGCTGTACTATTCGCAGCTGCACCAGCACCAGTGGCCTGCTTGCATGCTCCGTTGAATACACCCTCGGTTTTGTTACCAGCTGGTGCACATTCAAACACACCGCCATTAGCCAGGTTGTTCAGCGTGAACGATGGGCCCGTATCGTCCGTTGGGGGGGAGTCGATGTCGCCGGGCGTAAGTCTGTATTGACGACGCCAATTCTCGAGCTGCCACGACTGGTACACCTTTTCATTCTCGCTGCATGGCGCGTCGGCCGCGAGCCGAGGGGCGCTGGGTACCGTCTTTACCTGAAGGCTAGGGGAGTTGGTCCCGGTCTTCAGTGCGCAGTGCGTGCTGTCGTCTTCTTCGTCATTTGCGCAGCTCAAGTCGAGTTTGAAAGAGCCCGTCGCCAGTGAGTTTAAGCTATTCGACCAACAGAAGTCAATTAAGGAGTCCACCTTGGAACTAGTGGATGGCACCATGAGAGAAGACTGACCCTTGATTGTCTGAGCAAGAAAATGTGTGGGATAGGTACATGGTGCGGTTCTTCCAGTCGAGCGCGAAGGAGACAGCCGTGTCGTATGTCGGACCTGCGCCGGACCAGATGCAGTCGCTCCAGATTATGTCTCCTCCATTCTTGCCCGACCACCCGGCCCAGGATTCTGGCCACTCCGCAACGCACTCGAAAAAGCTATTAGTATTATTGGGGATTACTTCAAGCTTCTAGGTTAGCCTTGCCAGTTATGATATCATGCAATCGGCCCCCGAAAGAGCTTCACTAGAGGCCGGATTATAGGTTCACTCACTGCTCACGGCTACGACGGCCTTTCCATTACTACCTGGCGCAGGCCCATCGTATCGCGCATCACCGACACGCCACACGTAAGATGATGTGCTATTCGACAAGCCACAGGCTCTCGCAGCACTCGCTCGCTGTGAGCAGAGTGCAGCAATCCCGAAGAGCGATGTTACTAGTGAAGTCGACCGCATGATGAAACTTTCTCGAGTATGTCCTTGCTGGCACTTGATCAACCCGCGGGACAACGACGCGTCTCTTCTCTTGATATACCTGTAGATGTTTATTCAGGCGACTCCCCTTATTGACAGCTGGTTATATCTTGATCTGGTGCTGTTCTGTACAATATCCTGTTGCCATCTTCGGGTATTCGGCTCTTTACCCTACTCGACGGTCTAGACGCTGTGGGCCACATTTCTCCGTGCCGGTGTCCAGCATCTCGTTTGGAATGGAACATAACAGAGCATACAGCTGTTATTTCCTATGGTTCTTTTCTGGTGGCGATCCAGTCGGCGAATCCCCGCCCTCAACATCCCTACGCGACGATGCATTTGCCCAGTATGGCCAAGCATGATCCAGTGTTATCGTGCCTATCTTGTTTCAATCACTCAATCTATCTTGATTGATTTTGCAATAGATCAAAGGCTGGGTATCGGATTTTAGTTGGTCTCCGGGCTCCCGCCTAAATTGCTTGCATACCGAGCATATCGCGTATGGGAATCATCAGCCTAACGATTGGCGTGGATAATTGCCGGATAGATGGGCCGGCGTTGGCCATCTTGACTATTGACACACTATGTCGGCAGTCCAAGCCAACGCCGTTCCAATCTTGGATGGAAAACTATTGCCGTTCGTCGTTCACATGTTGCCGCCACCGTGTGCGAGCATTGGCTCACGACTCCTACTGGCGTATATAGGACAAGCCATCAACAAGTGACGCGAGCCTTGCATCGTGTTCCCCATGCGCTTTTTGTCTCCCAAACCTCTGAAATAAAGCTTGAAGAGAGACAATTATCCAACATGCAGTGGGATACTCTCGTGTTGCTGCTCCTCGCGCATTGCGCGATAGCCCAGCAGATGATCCGATTCGGGTGCTCGCAACTGGTGATCGAGCGCCTCGACCCGCTCGTGAACCCGGGCGTCGTGATGTCGCCCCACGTTCACCAAGTCGTGGGCGGTAACTCCTTCAAAGCGTCAATGGATCCAAAATCCCACGACCTTGTTGCCGAGTCGACGTGCACAAGCTGCACATTTGCGGAGGATTTGTCAAACTACTGGACGGCTGTCATGTACTTCCGCGCCAGAAACGGCACCTACAAGCGCGTGCCGCAGTTTGCCAACGTCGGTCTCCGGGCTGTCGGCGGCATCACCGTGTACTACATTCCGCCGTACGATGGCAAGACCAACGTCACTGCTTTCAAGCCCGGCTTCCGCATGCTGGTGGGCGACGCTGAGCGTGAGACTGACCAGGGAATGCAGAGACAGCTGTGCCATCGCTGCTACAAGACGCCCGATAACGCCGGCGTTGCTGGACTTTCTGGCGGTGCACCCTGCACGGGCAATGATACGAAGAGCTTCCCGACAGAGATGTGCCATGGTGGTATTCGAACGACGATTACCTTCCCAACCTGCTGGGATGGCAAGAATGTGGATAGTCCGGACCATAAGAGCCACGTTGCATATCCTGTGACGGGTACATTTGAAAGTGGAGGGAAATGTCCGGCTTCACACCCCGTGAGGCTGCCTCAGCTGATGTATGAAGTTATGTGGGATGTAAGTGATCCCAGTGCCGATCCTTCTTGTAATGTTCGGCTACACTCGGAATGCAGACTCTACACCCCTCCATCTATTCTTGACTAAGCGCATTCAACGGTGCCCCGGAACCCAAGAACTAAATAAGGCTCTACAGACACGACAGTTCAACAATCCCGATCTATGGCCCGAGGATGGCTCTCAGCCTTTCGTATGGAGTACCGGTGACGGGTAAGCTACCACTCTATCCCCAAAAATATCCTGGGCCTTTATTCCCTTTGCTAATGAATATCACTAATATGAAACTTCACAGAAAGGTAGATATACTCTAATCAACCCCAGATTTCGCCATCCCTTGAACGGTCGAATGTTTGAAATATACTTTATAATATCTACCCTCATCAATCATCTAAGAATCGTAACCGATGCTAACACGCACTTTCTACTTGCCAGGGCTTCTCCCAGCACGGCGACTACCTCTTCGGCTGGAAAGGCGATGTCCTCCAGAAAGCGCTAGACGCGCGCTGCAATAATGCCGTGTGTAAGGAGCTTAAGACGCAGACGTCTGAAGAGGCTATGAGATGCACGAAGGCGCAAACTGCTATCGAGGATGTTGATGGGTGTATGTTCCCAGCCCCTCAGTCCCCCTCTCTCTTATATTTCTTTCTTTACTGTGTGCTTGTCTTGGGATTGTGGTTAAGCTGTGATTGTGCTGACATTGTCTGTATCCTAGGGCTTGAGTCGATTCCTGGTATGCCTTGAGACTATAAGGGGGACAGGATGACCAGTTTCGCGATGTGATGTACATGATCTAGATAAGGATTGTGGGGAGGGGTCGAAGCGTTGAAGAATAGTAATTCCAGCGACTGAATTGTATAAGACTATTAAAACCAGATCTAAGATTGCCGTAGAGACCATTGCTCTAGCGCTATGTAGGCCTAGGCTCAGTACGACTTACAGACCACCCTTGGGCCTTGTGGTTCAAATGCTTCCATTAGTAACTTGCCCCATTATGCCGAGACCAAGCATATAACATAAGCCAACACTGAATCTAGGTAGGTCGTAAACAATTTTAGCAGCCTAGTTAGCCCAGAGTCATTCACGGTGATGGTTGTAAACCGGACAATTTTGCAATGCTGGGGGGTTCGAGGTAGCCTACAAGGATGCAGATGAGTCACCCTTTCCAATCGGACCCGATCACATCACAGCACATTCTAACCACTCAATGCAATTATTACAAGTGAAGCCCGAGCCCATGATTCGAATGCCCATTACCATTAACTCCATCTCACACCACTCCCATCCCCCCTCGCTCACTCACCCCACGACCGGCCACCCCCAAACTCAAAATGGAATCCGAACCTAGTCAATCTTCAAGTGAATCCGAATACCACATCCACACTCATCGACCAGGCGACATGGACACAATAATAAGCCGTCACGCATCCCTAGTAAGTCCATTCCTTCCCCTCTTTCTTTATTTCTTTATACCAATCAGTAATCCTACTCTATTTCACAAGGGTCCTCGCTGAAGCCCTAATTACATATCAGTACGCGCAAGAATTCGGCTGGGACACAGCCTTCGAAGCGAACGCTGCTCGCGTGGGAGCGGATCTCATAGAGAACTACGATCCCTCCTGCGAGCGGATCCTCATCGCCGAATCCGTTTCCACGCGCTCATTTCTAGGCTCAATAGCCCTCATAAGACACAGAACGGACCCTAAAGTCGCGCAAATCCGCCTCCTGCTGGTCGATCCCTCAGCTAGGGGCATGGGCCTGGGCGCGAGGTTGGTAGATGAATGCGTGCGTTTTGCTAGGGGGTGTAATAATAAGACGAATAAGGAGGAAGGAGGATTAGGAGAAGGGGGAGAGCAAGAAGGGTGTTGTTATGAGAAGATTGTGCTGGGGACGTATACTGTTCTTGAAGGTGCGAGAAGACTTTACAGACGCGCCGGGTTTAAGGCTGTGAGCACTGGCGTCGAGGAGGAGATCTGGGGGTTGAGGTTGACGTGTGAGGTGTGGGAACTGTCTTTGTTGGATGAGGGTATGGAAGAGCGGTAGGTTTCGGAGTTTAGGCTGGGAGATATTAAGGTCACTGATAGGTTAGATACCTACCTCGCCAGCACAGACCGTCCATTAGGATTATTATCCTAATGCGCCACCATCCGAACTCCTTGGGTGAGCACAGCAAAAAAAAAGAAAAAGAAAGGAAAAAAAAAGGATTGGATATTTTTAGCGGCGTATTTCAATTTACCACAAGCGCTCATTAAGTAACTGATAAGATCGTTGTCATGGACCATGAGAGTTGTGAGCAGGCTACTGGGAGACGGTGAGAGGTGATAATAGACAGTTCATAGTGTATCTGTTAATATCAGCAAATGAGCTTGAAACCGCGACGGCCCCTGGGAGTCGCCACTGCCGCCTACCAACGTCCTAGGTTAGCTTAGCTTAGGCTTTTAGGCGTTGCCAAGAAACATGATATTCAGAGGTTGATAGGTGGCATTTTCTCCACCGGAAAGTTACCGACGTTTCACATACGGTTTTCTATGTTTGTGCAAGATGTCTTGACCCCTTATGTCCCTGGACCTTAAGCACGTGAGAAGAGGAGCAAACTATTCGTCTAGAATCCTGTACATACATAGTAAGTAGCGTACACCTGTAGCTAAGACAGAAATGGGCTGCGGCCCTATAGGGCTATGGTTTTCTAAATTTAGACGACTTGCTACACGATAGTCTGAACACGGTTTAGGCCGAGCGGCCGCCGCCCCCACCTTTCAAGTAAGCTTCCTTCCCCTGTCGGATTACCTCTCCAAGGAGGTTGGTATTCGGAATACTTCATACTCTTCACTTCTCACTCGCATGCTTAAATGTCGTTGTTTTTCTCCATTTTAAAATTTTTGTTTGATCCGCGCTTGGCCCGGATTCCGCTCGAAAGCGATGGACTATGATAGCTTCAGAAGTCGCCGGTTTTCCTCCGAGTCGGATGGCCCCGACCTCGTCTTTCATAATGCGTACGATTACCAGAAGATAGGGTCTCAAACTCATCAACCCGTCGTCAATGATGTACACCCGCCGCCCAGCAATTTCGACGAGGGAGCAGCCATGTCGTCTCATTCGGCCCCGTCACCGCCGGATCCGGCATTAGTAAGAGATAGGATACGCAGACGGAACCCGTTTAGGAGCTGGATGTACGAGGCTATCGCCATGGTCCTGAGTGCCGGTCTCGTTGTTGCGGTGGCGTCGATTCTTCTCCATTTCCAAGATAAGGAGGCGCCTAAGTGGCCCCATGAGATCACGCTTAATACAGTCATCGCCGTCTTGTCTACCATTCTCCGCGCTTCTCTTGTGTTTGTTACCGCAGAAGGTATGCGTGTCTCGGTCTCTCGACGATACTGAGTATATTTGCTTGTACTTGGTGCTGATGCGACGCACAGTGATAAGCCACTTGAAATGGGCATGGTTCGATACTGCTCGTCCATTGCAGCATCTCGAGCGATTCGATTCCGCCTCACGAGGTGTATGGGGTTCAATTCGTCTGTTCTTCATCACCTGGAAACCGTAAGCTACCCGATAATAGCACGTGGCTAACAAAATCGATTGCTAATATGGCTGGCTTGTTCAAGGCACATGGCACTTATCGGTGCCCTTGTCATTGTAACATCTCTCGCCATCGGGCCCTTTACCCAGCAGGCCCTGCGCACGACAGTATGCCAGTTACCTCTGAATAGTAGCGCACCTAGTATCAAGGCAGCGCACTATGTCGATGAAACCGATTTCTTCATTGGAGGGCACACATTGCCCTCCGCCGTTCTCCGAACATCAATGCGAGGAGCGATCGTGGATGGTATGATCAATAGTCAGTCGCCCTCTATTTTCGGCGGATTTATCTGTGAGAGTGGTAACTGCACGTTCCCGAGCTATGAAGGTGTCACGCATTCATCTATAGGCTTCTGCAGCAAATGCGATGACATCACGGGGTCGATTCGGGAGCGATTTATTTCCCGGAACGAGTCGTCGACTGGAAATGCGAAACGAGTATTCCAACTCAACAGTCAAACCCAGATCACCCTGGATGAACAGGGTTCCTGGATGGTGGCGACGGCGTACCAATCGCCACAGGCACCATACGTCCATACACAGGACTTCTCCTTACTCACCTTCACTTATGCCTCGTGCGAGCCGTTCTTCAACGAAACCAGCAATAGGACGGAGAAGGCCTGCAAGCACGACCATCCGCATCTTCCCCATCTCTCCAGTGGCATCGACATCATGGCAGCGAACTGCAGCCTCTTCCCTTGCTTGCGCAACTATGAAGGTTCCGTCGTCAATGGCGCCTTGAAAGAACGCTTGGTATCCACGACCCCGACAAACGTCAGTATATCAGACGACATCCGAGATCATCCGCGATTGCCATTCGATGACTTCCCCGTGATCAAGACACCCTGCCTCGTCGACGGAGTGTCCTACGACGCCAACAACATCTCCTCCGTCCCCGCCAAGCCCGGCAGAAACATGACCTGGGCGATCCAAGACGGCGGCAAAAATATTACGGCGCCGCTCGAATGCGCGTACAGCATGCCGTGGGGCCTCAACTTTGGGATAACGAATACTCTGGAGACGTCACTCAACGGGACCTGCCTCTTCGAATTCCTGTCCAACACAGGCGGCGAGGCAACCGATCCAAGCAACATCAACTGCGACTGGGACGGTGGGAACTGGTTACTGGTCGACATGTATAATAAGGGAAACGCGACCTTGTCTTCTGTGGCAAAGGTCGTGGGCAATGTCGCCACGTCCATCACGAATCGCATGAGGAATACCGGACTGGATGCTCACAGAGACGGGCCTGGCGTCGTAAGGGGCGAGGCACTGCGTACGACCGTCTGTACGAGGGTGAATTGGCGCTGGATCGCCCTCCCTGCCGTGCTTACGGCGATAGTGCTGTTCTTGTTGCTGTGGGTTCTGGCGCAGAGCTGGTGGGATAGGGAGTCCAGACCTGTGTGGAAGTCCTCGCCTCTGCCGTTGCTTGTCCATGGGCTCGGGTTCCACGTCACGGGCAGGCAGGCGCTAATCCACGTTTCGGAGATGAAGGTTGTGGCGACGAAGACAGATGTTCGGCTTGGTAAGGGGGCGTTGGATTTTGAATTGGTTGAATCTAGGGATGGGAGTGGGAAGTGGTGAAGATGGATATAGTGTCAATATTGAGCATTAGCATAGGAGTTTATTAGATACCATGTGATTGTTTACGGTTTCTTGTAGAGAAGGAAAGGGGAAAATAGGATGCGACAATCAACTTTTTATTTAGTTAGTAGTTAATTAACTACTCTCTCAGATAGGTACTGTCTATCGAACGAGTTGCCGGTGTTACCTACCGGCGCGTTCTCCAGGTCGTTAAATCGGGGTTCGTTCACTACTCACATGACGTCGGCCGCTGGAACGGTGGTGACAATGCTCAAAAGCACTGCCAGATTAATAGGAGTGGGTGAATACAGTTGGCCTAAACAGCAGTATGCTCGGAGGGCTTGGGCTCGTGCATGGTAAAGCAGATAGATGGAAGCCACTACCTAGCCAATCATCGCCTCTCGCCCACCTTGGCGCGTCCGAAGATTGGCACTCCGAAGGCTTTCTGAATGCATCTGCCAGATAGGTGCCCTTTGTTCAGCAAGAACCTGTGAAATAGGATGGACCCAACAGGTCTCATCGGGCTTGTTGCAAATGTTGCGCAGTTCATTCAGATCCGCTACGAGCTCGCGGCACGAGCCCGTGAGACCCATGACTCCATCTCAGGTGCATCTCACGAGTGCGAGCAGTTGAGGCTTCTAGTCGAGCATATCCGGGACAAATGTTGCGACAGTTGCAAAAGAAGGCTTTCCTAGCCACCAGGCCGCCAAGGCTAAGGCATTGCAACAACTGGCGAATGAATGTAAACAGATAGTTGCTAATTTGTTAGCAAAACTGGACAGGGTGGGGACGACGAAAGAGTGGGTCATGGCGTAGGATCGGGTCGGTCGGGATTGCTGGTTATGCTTGGTGGTCGACGAAAGAAACTGACAAGCTTTTAAATTGGCTTATAACCCTAGAAAGCAGGCTTGTGAACTGGTGGGAAAGAGCTGAGAGCCAGTTAGTATAGGCAGTTCTTTGCTGAACTTATTGCTAAGCCATGATTCTTATAACCCTCGACTGACACAGAGCAGAAAACGGGATTCCCTGATTTAAATGGACTTGTGCGACTCGAACAAAGGGCGACTAGGTTAGATGAAACAGCAACGATGCCTTATCTCGAGAGGATAGAGGCTTAGCTGAAGAAGGCTTTTGCTGATCTTAAGGCCGAGGCAGCCAAGCGGCGAAAGGAGTTGATGCTGGAGGGCTTGGAGGCCAAAGAGGGAGTTCGGCGTCTTCTTGGCTCGCGAGAAGCCCAGATCCAACCTCATTTTGATATCCTCCAAGATGCTACGCGCAGTGCAGACGCTTACACCAGGGAGACGGCCGAAGCGAGGAGGATGTTCCGTGTCTTGGAAAGCGTAACTTTTCGATCGATGAAGACTAGGCATGAGAATATCGACACTGCCCATGACAAGACTCTTGACCGGGTGTTCCACCAATCTAAGATTATACTCCCGACGTGGCTTACTGGGGACGTCGCAGAACTTGTTTCTACCTTTGACCGGCTCAGCCATCTTACCGGTACAACTAAATTCTGTTTTTTTTTTTTTTCCGCTTAGACCAGTTTGACGGCGAGGAGAAGAAGATCATCGGCGTAGTAAAAAGTTTGGCTTATTCGCTAAACATAAAGGTTTGGGCGTCGAGCCGTCGCTGGCCAGCATTCTTCGCGGAATGGAGTACCTCCATCTAGTCCCTAGCAATGCAAGACTTTACTTGAAACGACATAGAACAGTTCGCGTTGCCGATAGATCTACCTCCGATTCTCGGTTTTAGTCATTATCCACCCAAGACTCGAGATATTATCATCTTTTCCGCACCATTGACGAGAGAGGGCAAGGGGTCCGGCTTTGGGTGCAGCTTGCCGTTCGTGATCTTCTCAGAGATATAAGGGACAATAAACCCTAAAAGCGCTTAAAGGCTCGTCTCGTGTTGTATCTGATCGAGCTAAGCAAATTCTTTGAGCGCATTATACTTCGGATCGACCCCAAATATCAAGTAATAGAAACTGCTCAGATATTCCTTCTCGCGACCAGGGCCGATATCGATCCTCGTCCTCCCCTCCTCGAAAAGAGAATAGATATCAATCTTCTGCAAAAGCTTGACCTAAGTTTAGCAACAGAGGCGCAGCTGGACTCGATATACCGCCTCTGGCATCCCAGGCTTCAGGATCCGTGCTGAAACGTCATAAAGCTTACAAAAAAATACAACAGCCCCCTTTGGCAGAGATACCAGGTCGGCTTCCTACACGGGACTGTTCGGGACTTTCTATGCAATCACTACATTATAGACCTTCGTAAAGGAGTACCTAACAGTTTTGACGAACGACTAGTCTTGTGCAAACTTCTCCTACTCGGCAACACTCCCTTACAACGCTACAATGACCTAAGGCGATTAGATAAACAGAGCAATAGTCACAAAGCCTAAACAAGAGTGGGTTGCCGAATTTCTTGCATATCTGATACAATTAGATCAAAATGCTTGCTCAGGAGACGACAATTTCAAGATCGCTAACATTGTAGATAATCTACAGGCCGTCAAAGGTCCTCCAAGCCTCACACTTTAAATATCCACTACGTACAGTTTAAGTACCGATGCGAATATTCTTTGGCTTACAACAGTGGCTTGCATTTCCCATACACCCTAAACTCTGTCACCGCAGACCCATCCTTACTACACGACCATCGTTTTCTTTGTTATGCGCTCAAACCAACCGAACTACCTCTAGGCAAGCCTTTCATATCCACCCATCTGAGAATATTTCCAAATATGCGTAAGCAGAAACCAGTATCGTTGCCGAGCCTTAGTCTATAGGTCCATGCCGATCTCGTGCATGGGTTCCTGGCGCTTGGAGCGGACCCAAACTCGAAAGGGTTGGTGCCAAGGTCGGAGTTTCATCGGCCTTGGTATAAATTCGCACTTTCTTGCAGAGCACTCTGGGAGACTTGGGGTGAGGAATCTCGTGGTACGGCCGGACGTATACTTGAAGACATGTTGCGTCACGGGACGTCGACGGACATCCAATTCGCCCTGGGGCAGAAGACAATCATCGTTGGGCTGCTTGGTTCATGCCTCGAACTTGGGACGGTTGAACAACTCAAAACTGCTACGAATAGGCAGGATTCAGGGCCGTTCTCGTGGATTCTTCGACATTTATGATCGAAGTGACGTGCTTTTTTTTCTTTCTATTGTTATGGAGTGTTGGTTGGAACATCATGGTCCATGCACCCATACGCGGTCCCACTTGTACCATGTTCTGCCGCTCGTCTCCCTTCCATGTCTTCTTCAATGTCCCCACCCCTTCAATATCCCCATTCCAACCTAGTTTTCGTAAATTAACTTGCGAGAGATCTTCTAGCTGCCGGGTACCCTCTGATGTGGGTGGGTTAGGTTATGTTGGATACTCAAGTTACAGTCGGCTAATATAAGTATTAAACTAACTTTTTACAGTCCAACCCTTCTCCACAATGAGCCATCCAGCAGTGCAAAACCTATTTTTGGGCCTTATAGTAACAAATCAGAAAACGGGAGCTCCTACGCCAACATTTTTATCTTTGGAGAATTGGGGAGAACGATCTGGCAAGGGCGGCCAGTCTATTTGTCTGGATTTTAATTGTTTCAGCACTCTTTCTTCATTTCCATTCACTTTAGCATCCATGCCTAAACAGTCCTCTTCTCTCTGCCCTCCCGATCGCATCACTAACCATGGCTTCAGGCGTTGCCCCCCGGGACGACAATGGTCCCTCGGGACCCTCCAAGCACCCATACTTCAGATGCCCTCGTCCTTCCGTCAACTGGCAAGAGAAGAAGTATTGTTTGTCGCCCGTGCGGAGATGGAAAGGTTTTATTGAGTGCTTTCCCTGCAGAGCCACAGACACACTTGTTCTTCTTATAGCGTACTTAAAGGACAGTTGAGCTTAACTTTCTGGGCAGCAGTGCAAAGCTGCTCAAAGGGCGTGCTATCTAGGCCATTGCCTCTATAACATTAGCAGCCACGCTCAACGCTCGCTGGCATTACACTTAAGCAGCCACTCTTGTGCCTGGCTGACTAATGGCTGCAGACGCCTCTCCAACGCTCCACGCCTACTAATAATGGGTCCGGGGAACTTGCGCCTTGGCATGTCCTGAATAGGTTGGTGGTTCCCTAATTGGGCCATATGCATATTACATAGCACTGTCAGGAACAAGGGGCCCATGTATCTTTTGGATATCTGACAGTCTTGTTAGCCGAGAATTACACCATGAACACGCCGGGTCCTACATGGTATGGTTGGTAGACGGGTCGGTCCTAACCTTCTCAACTATGACGGACACAATCATTCATACAGAGCAAAAGGAGTGAACCTTCCATGGCATGGTTATTTTCAAGGCAGTGTGATGGAATAGCTTCATGCAAGTTTGGATCCGAGAAAGGCCCGGAGCTATATGAATTGCTCAACCCTGTACTAGACTCATGCACACAAACTTTTGTTACCCCAGATCCCCTGACCAATTGTCACTTGACTGCTTGTGCACCAACAAACAATGCGACGTTTGATTAACTGCGATTGGATGCATTGGATTACAAGTGTTGACGTGGACTAACTACTATGACCACCACTTCACTTAGCATGTCGACAACGACGCTAATTGAGATCATGAGGGAAGTTGCAGCGGGAGGGTCCCAACAACATGAAGATTAAAGAGACTTCCACAGATATGTAAGGGATGTGTATCGGCTACGCGTTCTAATGCTTTAGGAGCAAAGCCTACTGTCCCCCACCTCTTAGCAAGACAGTAAAAATTATAGGCCCCTATGCAAGACACATACTTTACTCATACTAAATTAGGTTAACAATAAAGCTATGAAATTATAAAAATTATTAATAAATAGCCTAACGCATCCCACAGGTTAATTGCCAGCCCAGGTTAATTAGCAGCTTAAAAAACACATATTAAAAATGTCTGTACATAAATTTATAACTTGGCTAATATTAATAATTTAATAATATAAATAATATTGTTTAACTTATTATTATAATAAAGTTAATAATAATTTATTTTTTTATATTTATAGCATCTTTATATAGCAAGTTATTAAAGTATTTATTAAATAAAAACTAATTTAAAATATATATTAAAATTTTTAATTATATATATATTTATAACTTTATTAATAGTAACTATATAAAAATATAAATATAACAATTAAATTTTTAGCTAACAAATCCCACAGGTTAATTGCACACCCGGGTCGATTGCACACTTTTTTTTTTATATAAAAAACGTCTGTGCGCAACATTATAACTTGGCTAATACTAATGCTATAACAATATAAATAGTACCAGTCGATTCCTAACTAAATAACGAGTTTAAATATAATTTTTTTTATATTTATAATATTTTTATTTAGCAAGTTATTAAGCAATACGCTAAGCAGGGATTATATAATTTTTAGCAGGGATTATATTATAGTACAAATACTATAATACTATATAACTGGTTTAATATATAAGTAATTAAAATTAAAAAAATATTACTAGATTCCTTATTTTAATAGAAATCTAATGGTTACATTTTTATTATTGTACAAGTAAAATTGATAAAGTTATAAATTTACGCACGGCCTCTTTTGCTAAAATCTTTATAATAATCCTTGTTTATTTACGACCTTAATAACCTTCTAAATAAAAATACTATAAATATAAAAAAAATCATATTTAAACTTGTTATTTAGTTAGGAATCGACTGGTACTATTTATATTGTTATAGCATTAGTATTGGCCAAGTTATAATGTTGCGCACGGACGTTTTTTGTATAAGAAAAAAAGTGTGCAATCGACCCGGGTGTGCAATTAACCTGTAGGATACGTTATATAAAGAATTTAATAGTATTTTTATTATTTTTATAGCATTTATTAAGACCTTATAAGTTTGCTATTATATAGTGCATATTATATATATAAGTTAATAACTAGCTAGGTTTTATGCTTGTTAATATAATAATATAATTTGCACCTTAATAGCATTAATATTAATAAAGTTATAATAAAATTATAAATATGTAACTATATAAACCTTTTAATATATATAATATAATATTTTCTAGGGCATAGTATTATATTAAGTAAAACGATGATGTAAAAGAAAAGACCACTGCATATTAAAATCTGCAGGCAGATTTTAATATGTGCGCAGTCTTTATCTAATCTCTTATCTAATCACAATAGGAGGCAAAGCTTCTCATTAAGTGAAGAAGCGCCATTTAATGATGCTACCCCTTAAAAGAGTGTATCAATATAATTTAAAATAATTTTCATTAAATATATATTTTAATAACTTGTTAAAAAAAATGCTAAAAATATAACAAAATTTTATTAACTTTATTAGTTATTTAGTTTTAAATTAAATCGTACTAGTATTATTATTATATAATTAATATTAATTAAGTTATAAATTTATATATAAACGTTTTTTATATACGTTTTTTAAGCTGTTAATTAACCTAGGTTGTTAATTAACTTATAGGATGCGTTAGTCTATATATTTTTATATTTATAAAATTTAAGTTTATTATATTATTATAAATTTTTTTTTTTTTAATATTAATTTTTTAAAAAATATTTTAGCTAAGTTATAAAGTTAAGCATAAACTTTTTTTATATATATTTTTAGGCCGCTAATATGTTTATAAAATACGTTACCTAATTTATTAATTAAGTAATAGTTAATTTATTATAATTTAATATATTTAGCTTGTTTATTTTTATTAATTTTATATAACTTTTTATAGGGTGCGTGTTTTATATACAGGTCTATAATTTTTGCTGTCTTGCGAAGGAGGTGTTTTACTAAGGGGTGGGAGATAGCATATGCTATAAGGATAAAGAGGCTGAACATTAAGGGGACATACATCTGTAAGGTCTAGCCGTTCTACCTGATTATAATTGTAGAGGTTTGATTTGCTAAGCGCCCTCCTTTTCTTATTACCCCAGAGTCCACCCAGAGTCCACCCAGATTTTGATTAAGCTTGAAAGGCGTGCACGTGCAAAACGGGGATTAGTTTGTTTTAGGTTGTTTAGGTACTGAATGTTTACTAGCAACTTAAGGCCTAGGCAAGCTTTACCTAGTAGGGAAGGTAATCTGCTGGCTATAGCATGAAAGCATCTCCTATGAATGTAACTAGGCGGGACTGTTTCCAGGTTCAACTAAGTGTAGTTTCATAAACACCAAGGATCATAGAATTCCCCTTAATCTTCAATACAAGAAGGAGGCCTGTTTTAAGGCAGATTAGGTAGATGTTAGATGAGAACATAACTGCACCTTAGAATCTCGCCCTTATTAGATCTTGAAGTGGCCGGCTACATCAGCTACACACCACGCACAACCCTTGAATTCGCTGCCGTGTTCAACCCCATACTCTTCTTGAACACAATTCCACCTTGATACGGCGCTTGCATGCAACAGTTTTCTTAGAACTAGGGATAAGGCCGAGATGTACGCCGCGAGCGCGGACCATAGTCAACAGACCGTACCACTTTCCCTTTAAGATGCACGATGAGACCTCCGAGGTTAGGCCAGTCACTTTGGTTGGCCATAATCTTGTTGGGATAGTATCGAGGCCGCGAAGGGGAACGTTGGGTCCGGTGAGACGAGCTTTGGATACATGCTACAAGCAAAGCACTCGCAAGTTGGGCAGACAACAGAAGATTAAATAGCTTCACAAGGTCCGTCGTAACTGTTTGATTCCACGGCCCTCTCGCTCTAGCATCCAGGATCACAACGCGGTTCATCCCTTCTAGTCCTAACAAGAACTTTGTCTTGCTTAGACTATTGTTCATAATTACAGAATGTCTGTCTCAAAAGCTCTTTTGGCAGCTGCGTTGCTGACAGCTTCGTCTGTCTCTGCCCAAAGTGTTGGCGATACCTTTACCGTGAACTGTAACCCACTGACCACCCAACGTCGCGACCCTGTTCTCAGCTTTGGCAAAGACACATCAGACCACGTCCACACGGTCATCGGCGCTACAGCATTCAAAGCCGATACCACGAACCAGGACGCGATTAACTCGAAGGCTACAACGTGCGACAAGGTCCTGGATCACTCAATCTATTGGGTTCCCTCGATGTATCACATCAATAATGACGGCAGGTACGAACTTGTTAAACACAAGGGCAGTGTAAGTCATCATGCTATATCCTGTCTGAGTATACAGCTTTACTGAACCTCTATAGGCTATCTATTACCAGAACCGCGCCTGCAACTACCAAGAGGGTCGGACCAGCTGCCCGAGCATCCAGACCAATTTCGCAGCTGCCCCCCCGGCAGGTTTGAGGATGATCTCGGGGAATAAAGATCTCCGAACCTTCAATAAGAGCGATATAGCACAACGTGCCATCAACCATCACTGCGTCGGATCAATAGATCAAGAGACTAACAGCCTTCCTGTTGTTCACTGTGACACTATCAGGTCGCAAGTTACGTTCCCTCCTTGCTGGGACGGCGTTAACCTCGATTCGAATGACCACAAGAGTCATGTAATTAGCCCCCACACTCGCCTAATGAAAGTTGGATCCAGTTAACATAAATAATAGATGGCCTTCCCAGCGATCGGCGACTTCAACGGAGGCGTGTGCCCTAAGTCGCATCCTGTAGCCATCATCCAGCTCTTCTACGAGTTCCACTTCGACACCGCGAAGTACACCGACCGCAACTTCGTCTTCGCTCAAGGAGACAAGACGGGTTACGGATTCCATGGTGATTTCATCAACGGCTGGACTGATCTCAAGAGACTCGGTGACGCTCACCGCACTTGTACCGGCCCTCAACGTGTCAACGCGCCGACATGCTCTCTCAACGTTGGCGCCGATGGGTCACCTGGACATGCTTCGGACCAGAAGCCCGAGTACCCTGCCCCCAATGAGGATGTAGGTTTGAATGGCCTTCTCTCCGCGCTTCCTAACGGCAAGGTTCCTACTGGCGATACCCCGCAACCAAAACTCAATAGCCGAGTTTTTCCTAACGACTACTAAGAGAAGACGTAGTGCTCTACTCAATAGGGTACGTGGCTGGCTTCATGAGATGCTGAGGGAAATTTTAGTGGTATGCGGCGATGATTAACAGAAACCATTGGGTCTTATTCCTGTATATATTTCGTGGACCTCGTAGAGAATGACTGCCACAGTTGATGTGGCCTTGGTCCAGTACAAATTCAAATAACTGTGGATCGATCGACTCTCAGATTTCTCACCGCGTGGCAGATTATGCCCCAAGCGGAGGTGATACCTATGTCGACAGAGTTGGCTTTCATAAGAGGGTACAACTCGTCGTTAATGATGTGAGCAGCTTCGGCCGGGCTAGTGTTGTCGAGAAACAAGTTCTCGAATATATCGATGATATGTTGAGCCTCGACGGTTTGGTGGTCACTGTAAATGTGTGACTAGGAGGCCCAGTACTGAACAGAGTCGATAGACATCATAGCGATCAAAAGGGTTACTACTACTTTGACTGAGGCGTGTTGTGAACTTGGTCGGGGTTTTCCTTCAATCAGAGGATAGAAAGCTTTTCTCAACTCTATTTCATACCATTTAAACGGCACTGGGAGCTGTCTCAGATCCTGACCAAGTATATTTCTCAAGTTTGGGCCGCTCGAGAGACCCTCGAGGCTATTGTCGACGAAATCCATTTGACCACGGGGGCGCTTGACGAGATGTACTCTCTCCTTCGGGACGAGGTGAACAACGTCAAGTGCACAAGGGCGCTCTGATAATTCTCGGAAAGTTCGTTAATCAAGGAAAAGAAAACGGCTCATCGATGCTTGGTGGTCTTCTGGCGTGTTGAGGCTACAATGTCTAGCAGCTAGCCTACGGATATCGAGGAAGAACTAGTGAAGAAGCTTAACGAGTTCAACAAGAAAATAGGGTCCCAAAAAGGTTCATCGTCCAAAGGTGGGGTGCCGAGCGACTTTCTCACGTGACTAACTAACAGAAGCTTTGACTAGGTACACCACGTGATACTGAAAACCGCTTTTAGCCTCAACCAAATCGTTCCGTAGCCGCTTTCACATATGTACTTCCCCTGTTTTCTTGACATGCTGCCCGATGGAGAGATTTTCTGGCATCGCAAGTCTCTATCATGGCTGGGCGGCTATCACATATAACTCCCATCCCCCGTTCGCCGCAGCAGAGTTTCTTTTCAGCGTCTCGCGTTCTCCTTCCTGTATTTGTCTTTCTGCTCTTCCTGCTTCTCCTGACTTCGTTCTTGCCGCTATATCCTAAGCCACCCTCGTATTACTTGCCAACACACTTCTTAATATACTTAAAAAATCTTAACTATCGAATACATATCCTTATCCAGCATACCGTATTTAGCCTTATCGTTCGCAACCAGCCCAAGCCAAGTAGAAATAACCGTATTCCCGGTTCATTTTGGTCTTAAGATCCGGTTTGTGGTTAATAAATCGCCTGACCCAGTGCTTGCCAACACACTCGCCCCTGCGCGACTCCAGCAGATTAGCTATATCTTCCGCACTAGAGATACTAAGCGGCATCGCTCGGGAATCCAATTCAATAATGTACTTAAGGAGTACTTCCCTTAAGCCAGTTTCTTTAGGTCTATGATATATCGCTTGAATGGCTAAGATGATTCAATCTTCTTGGGACAAAGTAGGCATTATGATTGTCATAAAAAGTCTAATTATTACCAGTACTAAAACTGCAGTAAAGCTAACTGAAATAATTAGGTGAACTCGATGTAAAATAAAACAGCTAAATGTTGCATAGAGCCTGACATTCTATAATATCCCAGAAGCTGTAAGAAATGAAACACTCTTCAAACCATAGACAATACCCTAACCAACTATACTATTAACAGACTGAAACTTCAAGTTGAAGTAACAGAGGTTAACGTTTATTGCGCGGTTATAATGCAAAACGTAAGACGTTTAGCATTGTGGGCCTCCAAACCCGGTGTTTGGCTTCCAGAATCCGTAGCCATCCGAGGAGCACTCACTGCCAGTTTTGCAGTAAAACCCGCCCTTCTGACACTTGTTTGGCGAGCTGAGGACATAGGGTTGCGAAGTGGTGCAACCAGATGCAGCGCCGTTGAAGTAGTAGCACTTGGTGTCAGCCACCGTATAGGCAGTGTATTGGTAAACACGCCAGACACAGACTGTTTGGCCCTTGGTCCCTGAGCATTCGTGGGACTCGCCGTCGGTGAAAGATTCCTCGACAGCGAAGCCACCGCTAATCCACTCGTAGCCAATTCCGACAGACCAGCCGTACGTAAGGGTGTGCTCCTTGGTTACACTCACGGCGCAGCCTGATGCCGAGCCACAGTTCTGTTTAGTGGAGACCTGCTGGTCCCAGGGGACTTGGTGAGGGTTGCCATCGCCGACAAGGTTGGTGGTGGTGATGTAAACGCCAGACTGGCGGGAGAAGAGCGGAGGGCCAGTCTCGATGATTCCGTCTGGGCTTGTAGGAAGAGCAGATGCAATTTGCATACCAGAGAGCATGGCCATAGCCAGCATCTTGATCATTGTTGCTCCAACCATGTTTGCGACGGGTGTGGTGGTTTGGCCGGCTGTAAGGCAAGTGTGGAATAAGGGATGGAGGTTAAGAACAGCTGAAGAGGGCTGGAGATGTTGGCACTCTGAGGAAGAAGTGATTGCTATCCAGCCTTTTTAAAAATTCACCTCACAATGTCGAGACACGATATATATACAGCTATCCTCATAACCATACCATCCTGTTATTGATTGAGAATTAGTCAGGACTCAGGGGGCACCCATAAAGCTGGTCGGGGGGACCTATTGCCTAAAACGGCCTGTGACACCTGGTAAACCAAGTGGTAAACCCTGGGGAATTCAAGCTGTGAACAAAAGCCGATGCCCACCGGTAATACAGCTATACTACACACCAATAAAAGCCTATTAAAAATAGCAAGGCAAGGTGTTCTCCACGCTCGTGTAAAGATCGGGGCCAGAACTAAGAAATAAGTCTAGTATATATGGGGTAATACTCGGCCTAATCCTTAATTCTAAGCCTAATCTTTATATAGTGTTGGCATGTAGTGTGGTTATGTAGCCCTATTACCGGTGCGCATCGGCTTTTGTTCAGACCGCCTCCAGCAGGTTAGTCATACAGGCCACATGCCAAACCCCGGGGAAACCGGAGTTGGGTGAGCGGAAGTCGGTCCTTAAGGGACGTGCCAAACCCCGGGGAAACCGGAGCTGGGCGAAGGAGAGCCTGCAACTCCAATTCATCCAGCAGCGCCTGAGCTGTATGAGAAAATGCTTACAGCAAGCCTGGTAGGTTCCAAGGAGATTTGTCAGATTTGAGCCAATTGATATTGTGTGGAAGCTGAGTCTGCTCTGCAATTTAAATGTCTACTACTAATTTTGTATGGTGGGTCATGGTGGCAGAGCATCCTATGCTCACCCCCTATGCTGGGATATGATCTTCTGCTCTGTTCTTCTTCTCTCGCGACTCTATTATCTAACAATCTGCGTGATTGGGAGCAGCATCCCTTACCTGTAGGAGGAGGCACTTTTAAGACTATAATGCATCCAGCGAGCTTTTCATTGCCTCATTTGAGGCATTGAGGCGAAGGCATCAATTTCGTGAATTTTTTGGTTGCACATTCCACTTGGTGCTGAACCTAGCTAAATACATAGGCACATTAAGCGGTGTTCGCGGCGCCGTCTTGACGCAGCTGATGCCTCTCGGAGTGGAAAGGCTATTGAGATAAAAGCGGTGTCTGACTGTAGCGAACCAGCGGCTCGCTAAAAAAAGAGTAGACAGGCCCTAGGTGGAACCGCATGTAGCTGTACGTAATTCTAAGCAGCGTGACTGCACCGAGTAATACCAGCAGCTTGTCAGGAAGGATTGGCGGAAGTTCGGCGAAACTCGGCATTTAATTGTATGCACGAGTCGCAGGCTAATCACCTGACTAGCGGTCGCATCGACGTCCCTTAGATGTTCCTTTAGCCTTTGACGTGTTATGTCGACTGCCTTTTTGCACCATGTCTTGGTATCTTTGTCGCCGGAAATCATGACTGTTGGTTTTGCGGTCTTGTAGACGATGGAGGAGTTGGATTATGTTTTGTGTGGGGTGAGCTTTTGGAGGCGCCGGACGAATTCATGATGGTCTTCAATCTCTGCTGACGGACGGCAATCTGCGCGCTGCGGTGGAGTGGCGGGGCGGGTGCTAAAGGCTAATAGAGCGCATCTCGACTGCTCTTCCCCCCAACAGACCATCGTTGCTGTGTCACGGAAAAAACGACGTCGCTAATCCCGCGTAGGAATTAACGATATATATTCTACGTGACATGCTGGGCTTAGTCGCTTTTGGACTTGGGTATCTGTAGGAGGCCAGGTCTTAATCACAGTTTCTAAACCGCTTTAAAGATTGTTCATCGTCAGTAGTATCGTGGTAGCTACGTTTACGTATCCCTCTTTCGAAGCCAGACCTAGCATTACGGTCAACAGCAAGTTGGGCCTATAAGTGTTCTATTGCCGCTTGTAATAACTAATCCGATTATATATATCCATATTGTCTTGGTCACGTCTTCTCTTCGTGCACAGATCTATCAGTGTGACAATCAGAGTGGTACATAGCCAGCAGCACCACAAGGCACCTAAGTCATAGAATATAAATGGTCTATTATAAATATGTTTGGTAGTATGGTCATAAGGTTTGTAAGGAACGGACCGGGTCTCGAAAGCCGCAAATCTAAACCGTCGTATGGAAATGTACCGTTTCCACTAAAAGCATAAAATAATGACAAACATAAAAAGTATTATAACACAAGTTGTAAGACAGAATGGTGCTCTTAAGACAATGCATGCCCTTGGGAGGAGAAGCTTCAGTAATCAACTTCCTCGCCTTCGGTATCCGCATCCTCCTCATCTAATCACAGTGTCCGCGGGGGGTCAGAGCCCTTCAGAGGGTTCTGTAATACCTGTTTACCGTCGTCTCCCCTCCTGACGATACCTACGGGGACAGACCAGTCCACAAATGTTTTATGGTTCTCGCCGCCAAATTGTACCTGTGGTTCCAAGCCACCGGCGGCTCTCTCGAGGTGTTTCGCCACATGCTCCGTGCGCTCATTCCAGACTTTGGTACCGTCAAACCGCATAGTGCAGTGGGCTGCTGGGCACAGCATGTGCGTACGCATGTGGCATCTAGTTCGCACTGCCTTGGCCTAGTATTCACGCTGTTGCTCGTCCCACTCAGGCACGTGCTTCTTGCTCTTAAATCGCTTCTAAAGGTGTGCCGGGACGTGCATGCGTTGGAGATGCTGCGTATACAGATCCTTGCGGTTGAATATACTGCGATCGGGAAGAGCAGATGGCTCCTCTAATGGGAGGGGAGGCGAGCCGGGACGTAGCCGTGAGACACCTGATGGTTTATTCGATGTGTTAGAGATCCATGTTTGGGGTCTTCACCACGGTTTAAACTAGCTGTGGAAGGGTTTGTCGACGAAAGCAAGAAATTTAAAGTATTCCACACTTTCACGAAGACAAAGCGCCATATTGTTGGAGGCGGTGCCCCTGGCGGATCCGGAATGCTAGATATGGTTTATGAGATGACAGGATGCGGCTCGGGTGCTCCTGCGACCAAGAAACAGGACTTGGTCGGAGCTGGTGAGAGGTATGGGGACTCGAGCACAAATCCAAAACGGAGTTCTGCAAAGACACCTAAACTAATTAATCCAAATCCTCTAAATAAGATGCGCAAGGATATATCACCCTCAATTCCTTCTACTACCCTTTCCCAGCATCACTTCCCAGGAGGTCTAGCATCACTGGCTGTGTTGTTGAGTTGAAGGGGCTGCCGGAAGCCATGACAGCTATTTCAGAGGTCTTCTTGTAGCTTTTGGACTGGGGTCTTGTTGCGTCCCGACAACCTGCTCTTGTTTAATTTGTGATACTGCAACGTTTCGTTCTCGTGCATCAGGTCGCCTAATTGCTGCCGGAGCTTCACATTCCCGGCCGTATTCAGCTGGCTTGGTCCTGTTAATAGTGTATAGCCATACCCAGTACTCTTGAAGCGTTTTAAAGAAAACGTTGATGGGTGCAGTTGATGACCACGTCAAGCCAACAGCATAGAACGCGATGTAGTAATGTAAGCTAGCTACAACTTATAATTACTTTTTAGGCACTAGGCACCAAAAGCAAGATAAGTCTTCGACAGAGAAGCCGGCCTTCTCCCTCTTTAGCGTATCCAGGCCGTAAGTTAGCGTGAAGCAAGTAAAGATCTAGTATTAGGTATTAATTTTGTGCCGTAGGCGTAATGGCTTCCGGTAATACTTAGGTCATAAATATCACATAAAACGTCTGCCCTTATATAATTAGCTGCTTATTTTCTACAAGTAGATTAAGCTAAGAATTTTCTAGCATGTAAAATTTATTAGCTCTTTTTTACTTCTCGAGTTCTGTATCCTCTGAAAAAGGTAGACCTTAAATAACGCAGCTCTAGGAAGGGCAATATGTACCCTAGCTTTGAGGCCTATCCGTCTGCTGGGGGACTGATGAGAAAGGGCTGGGCCGAGAGCCGACTGGCTGACATGAATATTTGGCCTCGGGCGTCGGTGTACTAGCGAGGCCTGAAACCTTACATGATCAACAACTCTCGGCAAAAATAATTTGGGATCGGGCAAGATAAAAGTACGTCATATTAGTTTAAACCGTTACAGAAAGTATTGGTATTAAAATATACCAAGGTGGTGCATGTGAAAATAATGATAATCATCTAAGTGTTGTGCCGCCGTTCCACATAAGATTTTCAGCTCTGATATAAATTCACATCCCATTGCGCATTGATACAAATATGTCATCACCAATTAAAAAAATGTCAGACACAAGCACCCGGGCCCTCTAAGTTAGTTACTATTTATGGGTGAACTGTCCGTCGGTAACAGACCCGATACCAAGCTTAGGCATAGTTGGGCTCGGAACCACCCGACCCTTGCACTTCATAAAATAAGGTACCTATAGGTAGCCGGTGACCTGCTGGTGGTAAAATTTTAGAAGCTAGTTACGCACACCATGCATTGCATACGTCACACTAAATTTAGACCCCAACAGTGAATGAATCATGGTTTGAAACGCAAGCTATCCTACTAGCACTACGCGACACAGTCTATGATTACCTAGTTTCAACGACTTGTTCCGCAAAGACAGACAAGACAAGACAAGACACCAACAACAACAAAAAAAAAAAAAAAAAAAAAAAAAAAAAAAAAAAGTCAAAGCGTGTAAACAAATTTTATACCTTGCCAAGGCCCTTAGCGCATTACCTAGCGGCGGCGTAGCCCCCTGCCTCCATGGACAATCGCACACCGTCTTGTGAGCCCTCCTCCTCATTCTGCCAGCGCGAGCTTGGGCTGCCGATGCAATACCCTTGGAGGCAGCGAACCCGTTTTCGCGATAGCCAAACTTCTCGCCCGACGGCTCGCATACGCGGAGTCATCCCTCTGCCGCACGTAGTAGCCCAAATCAGCGGTCGGGTCCCATTCAGCCTGCGACAGGCCAGAGCCGAGCCACGCGAACCGGTTTCTACCCTTGCTGTACTTAAACGCCCAGTCGTCGAACCGGGGTTCCCTGATCGCCTCGAGGTAATGTAGAGTGCTGCCCGGCCACGTGGTCGGCACTTCTTTGTGGTACTTGTTGTTTGAGCTGCGGCAGTCATCTGTCCAGACCATGGTCTGCATCGTCTCCGCTACGTGTTGCGTGAACTCCTCGCATGCGTCGCGCTTTACTGACATGCTGTGAATGGGCTCTGTCTGGAACCGGTCAATGAAAGCGCATATGTAGTCTGTTTGCGCCTCGATCCCGATTAGTTGGGCGCCATTGGTCACCGGTGAATAGGGCCCGCTGAGCGTGAATGTGTTGGGGAACTCTGGGATACCGACGCCGAGGTATCCTGTCAGCGCTTGACCAGTCCAGACATCCTGAAGGTTGCGACCGTGCGCCCACACGGGATACCGCGGGACGAAAGATGTGTTGAAGCCTGTCGCGCAAATGATGACATCGGCCGCATGCGACTGGCCGTCTTCAGTCACGCATCCCCCCTCGGTAAAGGATGCCAGACCGGAGTACACCAAATCGACGTTCTCTTTCTTAAGTGTCTGTAAGTGGGTAAGTATCGCAAATGTCAGTTATCGGCTAACTTTGGGAGTTGTGAGGTAATTGAAGCTTCCGGACTTACCTTCAAGTAAGAATACCCCGACGGGATTATTCGTTTGCAACCAACAGAAAACTTGGGTATAAGTTTGCTTTCCATCTCTTCGTCCCGCAGAAGATCCCTTGTCACGGCGGTAAGCAAGGCCTGAGACTGGTTCTGAAGTACAGTGCCTTTCATGTACATGGCTGGCGGGAGGGCAAGAAGTCAGCTACGGCCAAGCAGCGGAATGCTCTTCTCCTTCGGTGCAGGACTTACTAAATATGCTGTTCATAGTCCGTTCATTTTCCCGCCTCAGCGCCATGAGCGAGTCTGGATCGCTGGCGAACTGAGCTATCTCATCTGCGGTATACTCGCTGTTTCCAGAGCTTATGTCCGGTAAAACCCAGGTAGGCGACCTTAGCAAGTATCAGAATCGTTCATACTCCGTGTAGCACTTGTTAAGACGGCAGGAAATGACCTGTGGGGTATCAGTTGACTCACCGGATCAGAATCTTGACTCTCTTCACTATGGGCTGGATGGCTGGTAGGATCTGTACGGCAGATGAGCCCGCACCGACTATGAGCACATTCTTACCGTCAAGCGATAAGTTCTCATCATAGGCTGCACTATGAACCTTGACACCCTTGTACTGATCTATGCCAGGCACCTTGGGCCACTCGGGCTGGTTGAGACGTCCCGCGGCGTGCACAAGGATGTGACACCAGTCCGTGAAGACTTGCCCACTCTTGAGATCTCTCACAGTGATCTGCCATTGACCGTCCTCTTCCGCCCAACGAGCTTCAGTTACAATGTGAGAGGTCTTGATGTACGCGCCTAAGTTATACTTGGCCGCAAACGATTCAAAGTATCCCCTTATCTCCCTCGAGCCAGCATATACCGATGTCCAGTCCGACTTGGGCTCGAACGAGTAAGTATAGTTATGGGCTGGCACATCACAGGCACAGCCTGGATACCTGTTCTCGTACCAGGTACCACTGATGGCAGGATTTTTCTCATAAATCTGTGACAAAATCGAGGCGGTAAGCTTTGCTCATGAATTTGTACAAGGGTTGGGACTATAGCGTACTGATAAGGTGAAATTGCGAAATGACCTTTGTAGCTTGTAGGCTAGGCAGAGTCCAGAGGCCCCGGCCCCGATACATACAATCTTCACCTGGCGCTCTGAGTAAATGACATGTTCGGGTAACGGATCCATGATCGAGGTCTTTTCGAGTCTTGAGCTTTTCATGATGTAGAGTAAAACAAGATATGCTTTGTTGTGAGAAGTCGTGGTTTTATAAAGCTCAAACCGTTACCGAGAAAAATATTTAGTCAGGTCCCGACAGTTGGGCATTGGGACGGCTATTTTTGACAGGAACCAGGTCCTGGGGATTGTGGCGCCCCTCGGGATTGTTCCGGACAGTTCCTTTTTTGGGTCGAGGATTAGCTCATCTCACACCAAAGGGGCCAAGGTGACCAAGGGTCTAAAAGCAATACCCGATGTGCCGACGGCTTGTGTCCAGTCCAATTAAGTTGAAGAAGGCGATGAGAGAAAGGATCATGCGATGGTAAGGGGCACGTGGCACTAGATAATGGGGCCCCCCATGGTCTCGCCTGTGATCTACTATTTTGAAGACTTTTTCAAGCCCATGTCACCGCTTCGCACTCGGGCAGATAAGCCAGGGCTGATATGTGTGTTGAGTCAGAAACCTCAACACGGCGTGTCCGTGCTTTCTCTAGGCGTGAAGTCCTACTGCGGCGCAGGGACGTGGTCGATGGGTACATATGTCATAGGCAGCAATGACGGAACAAAGCGCTCCAAATTTGCCAGTCGCAGTTGTCACAGTAGCCACACAACATTGGATGTTAAAAGGCTAAGGGAGAACGACGCTTTTCACACCTTCTTGTCTCTTCACTACGCACTTTTCAAAATGATTCAAGCTAGCAAACCATCGACGCTTCACGCAAAACCAGATAACAGCCACGACGAATTCTGGAGGAGAACCTCCGGCGTGGCTCTGTCTACCTTTCTTAGCCATGCCTGGTACTCGCCCATAGCCCAAACCAAAACACTACACTTCTTTACACAACACATCATCCCCTATCTCGGGAGGAAACACGACAGTGGCTCCGAGGCGAAGATATGGAAGAGCTTCATGACGGATGACCATTATCCCATCGAGCTCAGCTGGGACTGGGGCACGGGCGAAGGCTTGCCAGTGATCAGATTTTCTGTCGAACCAGTTGGTCTCGATGCGGGCACGCCAGCAGACCCGGAGAATGCCTTCGCCGCAGCCAATTTCAAACGCGATATCTTGAACACCCTCCCAGACACGAATATGACCTGGTTCGATCATTTCGAGGGATTCTTCAACGGTTATGAAACCCATGGGGCCACTGAAGGCCACCACACCAAAGTCTTCTGGGCCTTCGACCTCAGGGAAGACGGCATAACCAGCAAGGCGTACTTCTTCCCCGGGTATAGAGCACAGCTGTTAGGGCAGACCAACATTAAAACTATTGCCCAGGGAATCGAACAGGCGCCATTCTGCCGGGGCGAGGAGCTCCCAGCTTTCGAAATGTTTCGGGACTTTATTACCACCACGCCTGACGCTGCTTACGAGCTGGACATGCTCGCGATTGACCTGATAAATCCACGCGACTCCCGTCTCAAGATCTACTTCCGCGGGCGCCAGACATCCTTCTCATCGATCTGCGACACGATGACGCTGGGCGGGCGACTGGCAGGGGAGGACCTGGAGGGCGGCCTCTCACAGCTGCGACAGCTCTGGGACCTGCTCTTTGTCTCAGGTCTCGCTCCCTCCAACCATCGGACTGCGGGTATCCTGTATTACGTTGAGTTCCGTATCGACAGCAAAGCGCCCAAAGTCAAGATCTACATCCCTGTGCGACACTATGCTCCCAACGACGGTCACGTCATAAGGATCTTGAATGATTGGATGGGCATGAAGACGGCGGGCTGCGGACCTTCTAACTACGACAGAGCTATGCGCAGTATCTTGTAAGTCCCTTTTCTCCCCAAGCATGTAACGTGTACACAGTCAGATGGGACGGGGAAACTGACATGCCTGTTCTCACAGCCGCGAAGAAGCGATCGATGAGGAAAGTGGCTTACAGACCTACCTGGGCTGTGCAATTGAACGAGGAGGTAAACTTAGGGTTGTATCTTATGTAAACCCTCAGGCATATAAGATGAGGCCCCATGACTGTTATAGCATACTACCGCCTCGGCTGTTACAGTAGCAGTAAAGTACTGTACATATGATCTGCGCAGTACCCAAAAAAAAAAAAAAAAAAAAAAAAGTGGGCGCACGGTGTTCAGGTGGGACGCACGGATCTCTTGTTCTTCCCCTTTTATTCGTAGTTTAGTTATCGCAGACAATGGTGTTCTAATATTATTTTTATCGTGTAAGATGGTGCTAAAGGAAAAAAAATAAAAAATAAAAAATAAAAAGGGGTTTAAAAAGGACAGAGAGAGGGAGAGATATCTGGCTTCTATTTTAGCTATACCTGATATCTCCTAGTGTGTGGTGCAGACCGTTACAATGTGAACCAGGATTGTCAGCCAGAGGGATCGGAAGGATTTTCTTCAACGGACAGAACTAGTACCAAGTTAGTTCATAAAACCTTGCGCTTCGGTCCGGTTAAACGGTTTTTTGAGGCTACACCTCTCTAAATAGTCTAGATCTACACAACCTAGACATGGGGATATGTAATGATTTTAGTAGATACCTAGATATCCAACTAAAACAGAAAGACAACCTGGACTCAATTCTAATTCAAATTTTTCTCGTTCACGTACATAGCGTCAACTTCACGTAAGCAAGGCGGTATCTAGCACTGAGTTCAGAATTCCGTGAAATGTGGTCTGACAGGCATAAGCAGGCAGAGGCAGGTTCATATGTACATATGTAGATCGGAGTTGACAAAAGCTAATCTTCTTGGCGGGCAAACTGCGTGCCACCATCTACTGTCGCAAAGTTCAGGTTTGGACAGCAAAGAGTGCCGATGAGGCGGAACTTTGACGTTTAAACCCTCTTTCTTGGTTGCTTTGGCCATGATCAACAACATTTACGTGTAGACGTTGGCACGTCAAACTGGCAGCGGTGTAGTACTTTGGTAAATAGACTGCTCCAGTTCCCACTGCAATACGACTTTGTGACTACTGCGTACGTATCAGTAGGCTGCAATACGACGTACAGCAGTACATATTTGCATAGAAATAAGCAAGCGAAGCGCAGAAAACCATTAGCGCTGTTAGGAATCAAACCCAACTCCACACTTATAACTAACCTCTCTGGCAGACTGTCACACATAGCAAGTCTGGTATTCTGCAGCGCGGCACGCAAAAACCATGCAAGCCATGCAAACCATTCAGTTTCCCACACGCGTGAATCTCCAGGAGCTGATGCACTGCCGTATATTCACGAAAAGTCTAATTTATTATACAGTGCTGACATAAATCCGGGTTACATACGCCGGTATTTACCTCCCTGGAGAGGCTAATGTCATATTACGCAATTCTGCATTGACTAGCGTGCCTTAATCAGCACGTGTTCTTCAATAAAAAAAAAAAGGTAGATAAAGTTGTCACACTTGGCCAGTAGGTTACTGGAAAGGAGGGGGCCAGCTCAAAGAGGCACGCTGTTGCCTTTCTACGTACCCGGATTAAGTACAGATGTACAGATGTACAGCTGCATTTGGTATTGCAGGGTGTGGGTAGGATGCCACTGGAAACATGTCCTGTAACTTCCCATCAAGGCGTAGGAACCTCGACCGATCGGATCTCGGACCAGCCGCCAATAAATCAATGCCTGCGTACTGTAACCACCGCCTCATATCGTTAGAGACCTTCCCCTGTATCCCATTCTAGAAGAAGAAGAGAAAGGTAGTAGTAATGTCACGTAGAATATATATCGTTAATTCCTACACGGGATTGGCGACGTCGTTTTTTCTGTGACAAGCGACATGTCGGGCGATCCATGCCTGCAACCGGGGTTACAGGTGAGGCTCCTGTGTAAACAGCTGTTCCAGCGCGATACTGTACAGCTACATCATAGCATCTGACCGGGATGCTAGGAGGGGTACTGGGGATTACGAGATTCAGGCATTCGGACTTCACCGGAATCTACCTTCTTAGCGGATCCTGGAGGTCGGTAAGCGGGGCTCTCTATTGGTATGGTAGAATGGAAGGCTCTGTGTTTCACTAGTGCTACGGCAACTGATCATCCTCCGCTTAGGTTACATACAGCTCTTCACGCACTCTCCCGAGTCTCCTCGGACTCCGACATCGTTACATCGATTCCTCCGTAAGCCATGTCAGCCTATTGCGGAACCGGTGTCTTTTGCTTCTTGTCAACGCCCAGCCATAGGAGGTCAGGGCGGCTATAGTGGCCGACAACATCGATGAAATGGCGATTTGTAACGATCATGGTAAGATCCAGGTCGGCATAGACAATGCCCTCGCTCGAAGGATTGCCATCATCCAATGGGGGTGTCAGCCTTCTACCATCCGGGCCGATGACGCAGCTATGGCCGCCTCCAGGCTGTGTGAAGCACAGGCCGTTCTGTGTCTGGAGAGTGTCGATGGCTTTCTGGTTTGCGACGCCGGTGCAGTGCAGCACGAAGGTCCCGCCCTCGACGGCGTAGGTCTGCGAGAGGTTGAGACAGCCGTCCGCCGACTGAGCCCAGTGCGTCGGCGCCATTACACCACCGTGAGGATCGACGGGGGGCCACATGGAGATGTGCACGGCTTCGTTTTGCGCATATGTGTGATACTTCAGTAGCGGTTGCGCGTGCTCCCAGCAGGAGAGTGTTCCGACCTTCACCTTACCTAGACCCTCCCCAAAGTCTATGTCGACCACGTTATTGAGATCGTTGCCGGAGCCCTCTCCGAACAAAGTTCTCTCGACGTGTGTCGCCTTGATCTTGCGACGTTTGATCAGCAGCTCGCCCTGCGGGGAGATGATAGCCTGAGCGATATACAAGCTATCAGTTGGACTGCGCTCAGCGAAGCCAAGGACGACAGCGATATTGTGCTCCTGCGCCGTCTGCTTGATGCGCTCCATCTCATGGGACTCTACTTTGAGAGAGTTGAGCGTGTATCTTGTCGAAGCCATCGGGTCGACAGCCCTGCCCCTAAGGTTACAACGCAGGTCAGCCCATCATATCATGAAAACCATCACGAAGACGTGGAAGCAGTCAGATGCCGGGACCGATAGAAGCTCACCATATCCATCCAGGATACCCTGTTATCCAAACTTCGGGAAAGGCAATGAGCCTCGCCCCGTTAGCTGCCGCCTCTGCAATGAGGTTCACCGTCTTGTCTACAGTCCCGGCCAAATTCAGCCATTCCGGCTCCGATTGGGTAACCGCCACACGGAGCTTTGGTGCCTCCATTGCGAAATCGTGCTTGTTTTATACCGAGGTTTTAGAACAGGAAGAAAAAGAAACGTGTGGTACAAGAGAAGTGAGGACGGTTCTTTTTCGAGAACTACACCACATTTATTAAATCAAAAGGCTACCTACGGAGCTAGCTAACTGAACTGTTAAGGAGAGCATCATACGTGCTTACTTAGTCATTCCTTTCAAACACTCAACCCCACACTATCGCAACAGCTGCAAGGCATCCTTCAAGCAGTCATAGCGGCATGGCCGTCCACCCTGCTCACCTAGGTAGGTTGGATAGTATACAGTGCATAGAAAACGGTGCTTATCGCTCATTCTATGTACATAAAGCTGTACAAGTTAGCTATGTAGCTACATAATACCTACAGAGCATCCTGTATAATTATGTGCAGCACAAGACTACCGTAGTTGACAGGAGACCAGGATAGGGATGTACTGTATGTAGCATTAAACTTGCTAGCAGTGGCTTTAGCAGGGATCCTACCCCCAAGAGGAAAGGATAATGATTGCTTTGGTTACAGATGTACAGCTCTCCATTCTTTCTTGACGGGGACAGAGGCCGGGAATGAAACGATTGGAGGGTGCATGATCGGCAACACGCCACCATAGCACGTAGTCTGCACAGTGCTGCTGTAAAAGATCTGACAAGAGTCCACAAAGCTTCTGAAAGAGGGAGCTGCATCCAACATGGATTGGCGCCATCGCTAGCAAAATCTCACTAGCAAATCCACGTCCGTATATTTACGCATCCACTATGTACTTACCAGTTTGTGTGCTTACTGACTTTGACGATAGTATTGGGACGCCAGATGCTGTACATACACTCAACCACATGTTTTGCTTCAAAGGTTGCCTTCAATAACAAGAAATTATCTAAATACTACTGTAGGTAGGTACCTACCTGAGCCGCCTTCACAGTCTTCTATGAGGGTTGCGACGGGGTTAAGCAAACATCATCCCTGTTACCTTTTGTCGCCCCTTGTCAACCCCTTTACAGTTGGTTTGTCTCGCAGTCGCAGGAGTCTGATTGTTCTTCGCAGAAGCAAAGGTCGAGCAGGAAACCGCTGACAGAAAGGCGACTCAAAAACTAACACCCCACCTTTCTGCGCATTTTCACTTGCTGTCCATTCATGCAGGTGAGATCCTATCGTAGCCCATTCCATCCAATTTCGCGCATTCTAGCCACCTAATAGTGGTTAAGCCCAGTGAGCCATGCTAGAGGTTTTATATCGAACATGGCAACTCGTGCATCGAGGCCTATAGGAAGACCCTATAATACGCCAGGATGCTTGCCGAGCGCCCACTTCCAGCGTCACATTCTCTGTCCCAGAATGTCTCGATATTAGCTTGGCTGTTAGTTCCCGCCCTCAGGATCCTCGCGCTTCCAAACCAGATTGATTCCTACGGACTTCTATGAAGGCGCGGAAGATTTATTATTCGCAAGTATTTCTCAAATGTTTTGAAAATCTGTCTTGAGTCATTCGTTGTTCCAGAACTCAAAACTCAACTTCGCTGGTTCGTTGCTGGGTGTGTATTGTACCGTTGACAGCGGCTTCTCCGATTTCCCTCGTTTGCCAATGTTTCTCACCGCCCAAAGCCCTTCTTGGTAGTTACACAGTTGCCTCGTCTTTCACACAGTCCTCCATCACGCGATTCGGCTTGGATACCCGATGGAGGATCACACTTCTTCTGTTGTCGAGCTATGGGTTCTGTATGTGATAGGGACGGCATTTATAGGCGGTCGTCTCTTCAGCCGCTATAAACTCGTAGGATGGAGGGGTTTCCAGCCCGACGACTACCTGGCGATCGTTCTTTGGGTAAGACTTCCACCTCGCCTTTACGTTATGGCAGTCTAAGCACCTTAATGTAGTTAAGGGGCTTCGTCCTCTTACAGCTAAACGCGACTAAGTAACGACTAAGAAACTGATGCCATTTCGACATGTAGGGCCTGTGGACGGCAGCGCCACCCATTGGATACTCGTTCATCGTCACGGCTAAGGGTCTGCATACTTCATTACTCACCCCGGAGCAACGGGCGGAAATTCCCGAGTCGGAGAGGGCAATATGGACATACGGATCGCAAATGTTTCTGTTTGGTCTAACCGGCTACATATTCATCGTCTGGCTGGTTAAGTTCAACCAGCTCTTCTTTTACCGGCGAGTCGTTAGGGGCACTTGGGTCGAAAACCTGATCTACCCAACCATGGGCCTTCTAGCTGCGGCATTATCGGCCATAGTCCTCACGATTGCCTTGCATTGCGTACCTCTCCAGAAGATCTGGCAAGTGTATCCAGACCCAGGACGTAGGTCAATATCGAAGCTCGCATTCTAGACCAGGAGCAGATACTTCTTTTCCGTGGCATTTCCACTAACTGGAATCCGTGTGTAGCGAATTGCGTGCCTGAGACGCACACGGTATTTACTGTCGTTCTCAGTCTAAATCTATTAACCGATGTCTGCATCCTCGCCATACCCGTTCCTGTGAGTAGACGATCCATACGGACAACAAGCTCGACAACTGATATGATACTATTCTACCTAGGCTCTGATCTCGCTCCAGCTACCTCTCCTCAAGAAGGCCGCTCTCTGGCTCCTCTTTAGTCTCGGGTCTCTTTGCATGGTGTTCGCAATCCTAAGATACGTCCTCATCTTCAAGGTAAATAACCTATTTCCGGGTTCACCTGTGGGAATATCGTCTGATCATTCGACTTCTATCTTTAGCTCAATGACACGCGCGGAATATCCGCTTTGTGGTCGGTCAGAGAAGACTTCGTGGCTATCGTCGTGGGTCAAGCCCCAATGGTATACCCCCTGTTTACCCGCAGATTCTGGAATCCAAGACACAACAAGACGTCGACTTCCGCTACGCCCGACTTCTCCACTATCGGCGGCAGTAGACACAGACAATTGACCGGAGACGAATACGAGATGGGCGGGAGATTCACCGTGTCTGGGAATCGCAGTAAAAAGGCATACAACATGTACGGCTTCACGGAAATCGATCGCTCGGAAAGTCAGGAAGGGATCGCAGCTCCAGAGCCAAGTCACAGCACCCCTTGGTCTCAAGATGGCATTATGGTTGAGAGATCCGTTGTTGTGGAACGTAGTCAGAGATAGTTCCCGTGCGATTCCTGGGCTATAATAATGAGTGTACATAAATACGTATGCATACTGGTAAATACTGTAGGTACACGGTAATGAAAATTGGCGCTATCAATCATTGTCAACGTTGTATGTATAGGTACTTACCTACAATGTTCGGTCTTACTCGTGACTAGATAGTATACATAGTACCTACGGGACTGCGAGGAAGCACTATAAGCAAATCCAACTCTAATTCTTCAAGAAACAAATTAAACACCGAAGACTAGAGGAACGGGTGCGTATGCAAGAGACTTAAAAGGAAAAGAGACAGGAAATAGAACGAGCTCGATCAACCAACCACGATGTTCAAACGGCAAGCTATCTGCATGCGAAGGGCTTATCTTTTAACAGACTATGTAATAGCTACGCGGGGGCTTTAATCTAATATCACTTACCTAATTGTCAACCAACCCGGCCTTCAATTTCAACCCCGATCAATTCCTGGGGATTCCCTGATACAGCATACCATACCTACCCAGCGTTGGGTACAGGCAACTGCAAATAGGCAAGTCACACAATGGGATGCCTGCCTACCATCTCAAAGTTTGTAGTCAACCATTAGATACCTATTTATTTATGTAGGTAATAGATAAAGTTTACGGTCTTACGTTAAGCGCTTATGTTTAGTAATAAGACTTGGGTACCTTTAGTACGTAGATGAGAACGGAGCCAGCAAAGCAAAACATACGAGGCGCACTAGAACTAGGGCACGTAGATATTATGTTAGGCAAAATATACCTCCTATCCAATCGGTAATTACTTAGGTAAGGTGACTGAAAATGTTTCACTTCCACCCCGTTCAGCTGTTCCAAGACACCCATAGGTGGTGACATCAGCGCGGTAGGTATGACACGGGATGAAACTCTGCATGCGCGTTCGTGCACAGCTAGATACAGCGCAGCTGAAAGCCACGTGGGAGCGCCTGGGATCCCGGCCAAACGCAGGTCGCCGACACTTCGCTCGATAGCTTCAATTCTCCTCTTTCTTTTCTGCCGGAGGCCCTCGTCCAACTCCATCGCGACGCGAGGTTCATATCATGCATAAGTTCGTCAAGTTGGCATTGCCGAAGTTGAAGATCTTTGTAGATAAAGAACAGAGGTTAGATGCCGTAGTTAGGACAGTTTAGTTGGTTAGGGAGTCTTATTATAAACATACATTGCTTGTCTTATTGGCCGCACTACGATAGAAAAGGCATTGATAATATAGGAAATCCTTGTCTATAACATACCTATGCCTGCATGTAGCATGGGTACATACTATGTATAATTACTTACTGAGCAGGATTGGTACCTACAGTAGTGGGTGGATAAGTCTAGGTGCGTTGTGGCATGTAAACCTGTACTTTTGGGTTCCCTGGTCGAAGAGGGTCGCAAAAACGAACAAAAGGTTGATGGAGTGAGGCCATTGCACAAATTGCACAAGCACCAATTGTCCATGTTGACGTCACCCCGGCTCTTATAGTATTGATCCTTGGTACTTGAGACAGGTTCTTTGTCTGTCAGCTATAAACTATAGGTGTCAATATGCTTCTTGTTGGCGTTTTATGCGTAACCAAATAAGTTTATGCAAGATAGTTAGACAAGATTAAAGGTCTACTTCTAGTCCAGGTATTTTTTCATCTACTATTTAAGCAACCTAGATACTATATGCTGTAATTATATGCTAGCACACTAGGCCAACCTATCACCTTGGAGGTTTCCGAGATATTAATCTTCTTTTGTACAGCATACGTTCTAGATACATATCTATATAGCAATATTTACTTATAAGAAAAAGGGAACGCTTAAGCAAAGCCATGCTAGATTTGGTCAAGGATCTCCAGACTAGTTAGTATAGGTTTAAATCAAGTTTTAGTGCTATAAGCGATGGATCAGCTGCTTAAAAAGAAGAAATTAATACCTGGGCAACTATTCAGCCATAAAACGATCTATTAACCTTTTTCGGCCCGCACCAGCCGCCCCCAGCCCCGCAAAGTTCAAAGTTCAAAGCTAACTACCTAGGTAACTTACGTAGTACCTAGCACCCTCACTTCCACAACAGATAGGTGGTTCGTAAAGGGAATGGTCCTAATTAAGAAGGGGGGTAGTCCTTAAGGCTTTGCATCAGGGGCAGCAAACAGCTGTAAATAAACTACTTTACTTTACTCTTTACAAGTGATATGAAAACATTAATCTATATATAAAACAGCTTTTTACTACAGTGTATATATATGACTTTAAGTAGGCTGCAAGCTGAGTTGGTAACAAAAGAAACCATTTTAAGAGGTGTACAGTGCTAATAATTTTGGTGGGGCATATGTCTTACATATTGCACAAAGGCCAGGGGCCTGTGGATAAAGGGTACTTGAGAGCCGCGCGTTTACATAGTACCACCACAAACTAAACAACAGGCAAGCCGGCGTCGATCGCAGAGTTGATTCCCGACAACTACCAAAGATGCGTATGCCTATCTTTGCTTAACAAAGGTCAGGACTCCCGTATAGTCGGCCTGGTGCGGACATCCTCGCTGGTCTCTATGATAGATATATTGAAGCTCTCCTAACAGACCGACAATCCTATCTATAGCTTTAGGATATCCGCTGTCGGCTAGGTGCGTGCGCGTCCGAATACTTACCCCCGTGGTCTGTCTCTATCTCTACAGACATTAGTGAATCATGCTTCTTGTTGATTGCTGAGAAATATGCGTGTCTCAAGGTGTTCTACTATGTTCTCCCACGCCGTGAGTAGCTTCTAAGGTATAGTCAGATCAGACAGGCTTAGTTGTTTGCATGTTTCGCTCCTATGTGCTGCTCAGAGCATGCTTGATTCAGTGCCGACAAGGTGTCCGCCACTCATGTCTAGACAGATGACTTCAAAGTCTCAGGTTTTAATTGTATAGCTTTATACAAAGAATTGTTCGCGTTTAGGACACTTATATGGGTGAGTTACCGAAACTCTGGATGCGCAGACTCCAATGCACGCCACAGCGCCCTTCAACGGCAGATAGAACTCGTCGACATCGAGACGCCTACAAAGTTCCCAGTATCGGCAACTTATTGAAAAGATACTAAAATGCTGTTGCGGCATGGTAGGGGATCGGGTGATAAGTTGCTGTTCACGTAGACATACGGTTGTCCAATGGCCCAGTCAGTGTTCAAAGATAACACGAAATCCTTGGCTACAAAACTAATATAAGGAATATTTGATTCCTGTGTTGTGTCGTCTTCTATCACGTAAGTGAACCGTGTCATGTGTTCGCGCAGCACTCAGTGGCATTGGCAGGAACATAGCACTTCGGCAGCAGGAGAATTGCCAGCCGACCAACTGTAGTGGTCGAAATGGGGAGTGAGGGAGAGTGTACACAGTGACGCGTGGAGTATGCGCCTGGTGTATGTAGCATCATAGCAAGTATCCGAGAGCCTGTATTATTGTATTTGATTCATGACCACAGATGGGCACACTATACCCTGGGTATTTATCATTACACGCCAATTACCCTCCTCACAGCTTCACTGTTTATAAACTCGCATCGTTGGAATATTTTTTCCCACTCAGCCGCATGCTCCACGTTCTTAGGCGGTGCAGCATTCTTTGCCCCGGCCTTATTAGCGGACACGGGTACGCTTTCATACGGACCGCCGAAGAGCTGAACGATACCTGGTTTGGCGCTTCCTTCTTAAGCTCATCATAGCTGCAGCGGAAAAACGCGCCTGGCCATGGCTGATGTCCAGAACCGGGAGACTCCTTATCTTATGCTTGGCCAGATAGCCGGACTAGTGCCCAGCAGGTCCCGAGGTGACGAAGCTAATGATGCGCCAGGCGACCTCCTTGCATAGTTCCAACTGAGCTTCCGAGTTATCTGCCCCTCCTTCCAGACGCTAGAGGTTGAGAACATACGGAATATCGCTATCGCTCAGGTATAAGACGCGCCACAATGGGCGCACCCATCTGCTCAACCACAGGCGTAAACCGAGTAAAGTTGTGCTCGTAGATTGATATCTGGAACTTGTCGACCCTGCTGTGCTTCGGGTACTGCCAGGTGAGATCAATGACATGTTGCTCACTCAGCAGCAGCAGCAGCAGCAGCGAAAGCCAAGGAGCCCCAGCATCGTAAAGCAAGCAGGAGAAGTTCGGAATAACTCCAGAAAAGAGGGGGTCAGAAGCACGCGATTCGGCGACGTAGGTATATCACTCACGCACGCCCGGGTCACTGCGTGGCGCTTAAAGAGGCGTCAGCCACTTCATCACACTGTCACATCCTGATGCGCTAAGCCCCTGTCATAAGCCCCTATCAGCCTTCATTTCCAGTCAATTATCTGATTACCACCCCTGCTGCCCAAGACGCAGCCCGTTCAGTGTTACACGACGGATGTGCTGCCGGCAAACTGAGACACGTTAAGTCCCCTGTAACACGGACGCCAAGTCCTGTAGGCTGGGGGAGCTTGACAGGAGGAATCGCTATGTATGCTCATTGTTGTATAACAGTACAACCACCCTGCTCAGCACAGTCGATGGCCAAGCAACAGAAGGCAGCGTTAGCCGTCAGTTCTCCGGTATAATATATCGAAGGGGCCATAACAAGGGGTTATTGCTTGGGTTAGGGTTATTCCCCCGCTCCCTATAGACCCACATATCCGCGACCTCAGTTCTATCTGTTATTCTCAATATCCTCTTTGTCTTTGTTATGCTCTATCAAGCACTCGCCCAGGGGGAACCTCGACCACAATATGCCGGCCTCCACCGAGATCGTGAGGAGCCATGTCATCGTGACAGAGTATAGGCTCGAGAACACGACGCTGACAGGCGAGCTATGGTACAACATCAACGGCAATAGCGCCGTGGCTGCACTGTTGGACAAATGGGCCCGTGAGCGTTATCTACGGACAGCTCAGAGGTTTCCCTGGGACAAGTCCAAGGGCGTCTATATCTTGCACGAATACCACAGCCTACACTGCCCAAAGATAATTTACATCTCCCTGAACAAGTAATATCGTCTAGGAGCGCCCAGTCGCGCAACTGGCATCACATCAGCCACTGCTCAACGGGTTGCTGCGAGAGATCCTCTTCAATGCCGACAACACGCGTCGGGCCACAGAACATTGGGCCGAGGTTGTGAGCGGTCTGCTGCAGCACCGCAAGTGCCGCAGCTAAGAGAGCCATAGAGAAGTTCGCGAAGCAGCATACGGCGAGCTATAAGCAGCCTAATAAGCCAAAAGCTACGTTGTGACAGATGACTATATCTCTTCTGACGAGTTCTTAGTCGAGCTACCTGAGGAGTTGTTGCAGATTCCCATTAACTACCAGTAGTTTAGAAAATGTTTACGAAGTCACAAGTACTAGGAATGGTAAAATAAGCGTACACCTTTCTTGATTTAGGATGATAGCTTTTAATATACTACAGATTTTTATAGCGTACTGTATAAATCATGATCACAAACATCAAGAACCAAATTTGTCATTCACTTTTGCTTACTTGTGCATACATTATTTATCATCGGAGCCAACAGAGTTAAGGCGTAGGAAACATGTGAGAGGCTTCTCTTTGCTTCAAAGCCACTTAGAACCCTTTAGAAACGTCAACTCTGTTCTTGCCGTCGCGTCTGAAACCCTTTAGAGATGGTGACGTCTCCATTATCATGCTTGAAGCCATTGAGTCCGTGGGCGGATGCCAAGGCTGTTATCCTTATCGTTGCCATTAGTGTACAGGGTGGACCCAGCCACCAGGGGG
>Ga0247782_1000115_pt1 | contig 106404 bp, 64 predicted proteins | sample UWRJL019104C5_FD_179928 | JGI IMG/M metagenome (GOLD analysis project Ga0247782, IMG submission 179928) | Plant litter microbial communities from Arlington Agricultural Research Station in Wisconsin, United States - UWRJ-L019-104C-5 | ecosystem: Environmental > Terrestrial > Plant litter >... | reverse complement strand
GGGGGGGGGTGTACAGGGAATTACTGATGTCAAGACAAGAGGTAGCCGAACATTAGAATCTGTTGTTAACACTGGAAAGCTATGAACTAGTCGAACGAGACTCAGAATCCTGAGAAGCGTTCCAACAGGCCATCCTAGCTACTTCTCCATGGTTGCTATTGTTCCGAGTCAAGCATGTTCAGAAGCTTCTTATTCACGCATGGTATTGAGCCTCTGCACTAGCCAGTCAAACCGACACGAGAGTAACATACACAAGTCCAGTACGAGATCGCTTGTAACCCGAGTTTATTGTGGTCACTCAACTGAAAGATAGCTCCTACCTGAGTTCTGGAATAAGCACTGTTATCATAAATGCGGCAGCCTGACTGGTATTGAGATGTTTGTACACTTGCTAGAGCAAAACCTAAGTTAGGAAATGAGATGGAAAAAGGGGGTGTGGATTCTATTCTATCGTCTACCTTAAATAAAGCAAGAAGAAACAGCTTCTCAATGTGTAAAAGAGCCGTAATCGGGACGGACGAGTAGGTTAACTACTAGAAGTATGGCTTTAACCTCCCATCAATCTTTCTTAACCATCTATTTGCAGTCAGAAAACAAGTTCCGTACGTAAGCCTTTTGGGGATTCGTCCTGCTTATACACTTCTTCAATAGAAACGAGAGCCGGGTAACGGATTCCCTAGATCCACCCCATACACAGCCCGTTCCCCAGGCAGTCTAACAATGTTAAGTGATTGCCGACCTGGCGGAAAGGCACAATATCTTACATGTGCTTCTCCAGTCACTTTTCAAAATGCCCTTCAAGTGAGTGTTTTCCTTCCCATAGCACAGTTTTAGATCCGATAATGGGCATACGATCCTGCTCCACGATATCGAGCTTGTTACTCGGGTAGCTGTTGACCCCCCCTGTCTATCTCTAGCCAAGGTTGACGAAACCCGACAAGTGAATCGGGTCGTTCACAAGCCCATAGTTACTCTGCTCCTGCCTGCCTCGTATATGCATAGTATTGGGATATCTCATTTTGTCCCAGGCAGTCTACGCACCTTGTTGCTCAATGTTCTACTTCTTTCTACACCTGCACATTCTCACATGTAAACATATCCGTCCTGGTTATATCAATCATCAACTAAATCGATTCTTGTGCTCACTTAAAGACTTTGGGATTCTAACCTAGAAGAGTGTAGTGGGTATATGTACACTAATGATATTAGCATACCAAGGTGTCATAGGTCCATGCTCCCTCGAGCGAATACACAAGTTTTAGTCTGTCTACACCCCTTGTAACTATCTCGTTTCTATCATACGACACCATATACATTAGCCGTGTCTTTGGGTATACTCTGAATGAAATCATGCTGCAAAACCCTCCTTCACTTGACGAGATATACGATCCGCCCAAGCATGTACGAATAACATAAGCCTCTGCTTCGTCAGCATTGTCTCATGTAGCTTCATGTAGCCTGTAAGCACATCCAGCCATCCCACTCTCCAACATCCATTTTCAGTGCTGACAAAACAGTTCATGTATGCGCGAATTAGATTCCACAGTGTCTGTGCTTGTCGACAGGTCTGTCGCGTATAGACCGTGTCCATGAATAAAAAACAAACGGGTATGCCGCTGAAACCTGAACTCCGACGCCGTGTAAAATCAAGACAGAGGGTACTAAGGATAGCCAGTTGCTGGTGCTACAGTCGGCCAATCATCTTCGGTTATGCTGGACCAGAACACCCAGATCATGACCACGGAGAGGAGGGTAAAGAAGGTCTCGAAGAGCGCCCCGTCGATTTTGCCTGAAGTACCACGGCAGATATACGGGCTGACAACATAGTTGAAGATCTGACCAAGCGCGAACAAAATGGCTGCACCCGTCAGGTAGAACATTGGCCGCAACTCTCCAAGCACACGTAGCACCAGAATAGCTTCGAGGACGTAAAAGGCCACTAGGAAGACCAAAGGTACGAGCTGATAAAGGACGTAGAGGGCGATATTTCGGTTTGGTAGGTTGTAGCTTGTCTCGAATTTGCCAGTCCAGTTGAAGCCGGTGTCCAAGGTAATATAACCGGTACCAACAAAGAGAATTGCAGCGGATATAGTTATTAGCCCCAGCGACAAGGGGGTGCCATCATCCAAGATCTGATATCCAACAACAGCATTCATGAGGAGAATCCAAGTTGTAGCAATAATCATGCCAATGTGAATTCCCGTGAAAGCCTGCCACATTAGTTAGCCTCCCATGGCGACGGTCACAAGTTGAATGTGCTGACAGATGGCACTTACGATTCGAACTGTCGAGGATAGGGGGAATGCGCCAACCGAAAAGATCTCGGCTATCTCAATTATGATGTATGTCAACAGGAACAGCTGCATTTCCCTATATCAATGTGAGCACTACACCACGACTGTCTTTGGGAGGTAAAGCGATGTCCCCGACCTACCTTCGACCAACAGCAGCCTTTTTCCTTTCTGAACGGTACAGCAGATATGCTGAAACTGCGATAGCAACACCACATAACAGAATAGACCCTGCCAAAACAAGGCTTAGTTAGATAGAAGCGTGTTGCATGTGCCTTTGAAGTACATACCCAGATTTCCTAGCCGCCCATTCTTCAACGGGATGCCTTGTAACTGACAACCACCCCAATTCCCATCTTGAGTATGGGTGGGGCTTAGGACCTGGATATTTCATGTTAACAATACCGCACAAGACTATAAGTATTGTTGGATAAAACGTACATTGCAGACAGGAAGCGTCGAGTCTCTACAAAAGGCCTGTTTGTTACCAACAAATCATGTCAGCACTTGTACTCGGGGCACATGACAGAACTTAGATCTGTCTGTAAGGCACAAGCATGCAAGCTCGTCTCATGCATACCTCAAAGTTCCCAAAGTTAGTGCTCCCCATCGGATGATGTGCGCGGGCCACGACCCCGCTGCCTCAGTTGCAAGTTCAAGTATGAATCGTACAGTAGGCGGTCTTGGATCTTCAGTGCTCGAGTACCGATGAGCGAGCACGAAAGGGATAAGATAGACAACACTGATGCGATAAGTGAATTAATTGACCAACGTCATGTGTTGTAAGCTGTGGTTCTTTATGCGTGGTAGCTGTTTAGCTATTCCCTACTCCGACGTGATTCGCTGGCCGTCTCAAAGCTACTACAGACCGTCGATAGCTATCGCGGGAGATGTTTCGCGATGCAGTATCGTAGCTTGATGTATCGTAGCTTGATTTTTGTGCGGGCTGGGTGAAAATAGGCTTTTGCTAGTAATTGCTCATATGTCCTGCTCGGGCTTTCTGGTTTGGAGTATGCCGTACAGCTGCAAACGAAAAATAAAATTGGGCCGTTGCTGCAGGTTGTTTGTATGCCCAGTTATAGTTTATTTGGTTTTGTTGTGTCCAATTGCGCTTTTGCTTCCCCTTTCCTCTTCCTCTTGTCCCAATCCTGATTCTTCTGTGCGACGTACGCTCGAATCGTGTCGGTATCTGCTTTCGTAGGTTCAGGTATGGCGGGCACAGATCAATGTGTTGTAGAGTATGTGTCGCCGGAGGTGTAAAGGGAGGGAGATTGACGGTGATCCGTAGGGGGACGGCGGCTGGTTGTTATGGTGATTTTACTGCAGGAAGGTACCTGATCAAGTTCAGATCAAGGCCCGCATTCACTGCAACACTCGTCGGGCGGTAGGCTGGGGTTGGTGAAATTTCAGAGTTCTGAGTGGCTGGTTCTTAAATGAGTAGGCCCACTCCCCGCCCTGGAAGAAGACTAGTAGCAGCAAGGTACCGACACTATAGACAATGCTATCCCCTCTCTACTGTACATAGATCGCGCTCCTGATCCGAGTCAGAATCGAACTAAGGAACCTCGATTGGTTGTTCATTTAAAGAGGGTTAAAAATGTTTCAGTCGCAATGTCTAGCGCACCTCAATTTGTTCAATGAGGGTTGCAGGTCTCTCATCGGTAAAGAGCTTCAATTCGTCAATCTTCAATGCGGCAGGCTGGTACCCACTTAGGGAGGGTACTTATGTGTGCTGTAGGCCAATCTGTCTGTTACCTAGCGGCATAACGCTTCATATGAACTTGAAGCTATAGGTTGCATGGCTGGTAGTTCATGCACCCACGCGTGTCCGGACAGGACAGCGAAATACCAAGACTTCCATCCTGGTGTCAAGCCCTATACCCGTATGTCCTACAAGTCCACGCTATTGATCGCTATTGATGGTCCCCTCTCCTTCTGCTCAACCGTGAGTGCCTTGACTTAGGACCTCTGAAGTAGGCTCGAAGGCGTGAAGCAAGGTTCTATACCTACCTGTTGTGAGTAATATTCATTCTTCAGCCATGTTAGATCCTGAGTAATGGTGAAACACGAATGATGAAATCACCGATTGCAATTGTGGGTAGGACGCAGTTCAAGCCGTTGGCAAGGCCTTAACTCTGGACCCAAACCCATCCATTGGCCGGACGTCTTGTTAGGATCTCCTTTACGCCTACGCAACGCAACTATTTTTACTTCCCTTGCGCCGACAGCTGAGAATGTAAATATGTGCATCGATGCAGGACTGTTAGCTCGGATATTTGCCATTCAATTTGCCATTCAGAATGCCTCTCCCTTAAGATAAATTGGGGCCCAGGAATACAGCCTCTTTTTTCCATATATGTATAATTGCTTAGTATGGACTATTTCGCTTGACCGTCCGCAAGGCAAATTGGACATCGGAACACCGGCCTCATTCCCATGAGCGGCTATCGAGGACATTTGATGTTTCAGCCACCGACCTCGCCCATGTGAGTGTCTACCGCCTCTGTCCCGATCATGGACATCGTGGCGCGCGCCTCTTGGGCGGAATGCCGGTTATTTCGGGGGTACGGAATGCAAACGATATAAAAGCCCGTCGACTTTCTTTTTGGGTGCCTGAGTTAACACAGCCTTATCGTAGCTCATATACTACCCACCTACCCCGGGTTGAGCCTCTCACGGCCCCAGGAGCATCAGCAGAGGGTTGCGAATGGTAAGACGCTACATGTGCCTTCAAGAAGGTTGCAAGTTCAACTGGCGCAATAGGCTATAGCTATTCATTGTCTAAGGAGACAGTATCTTGATATGTAGGTTAGTGACTTGAACGTTAACTTACTTACCTACTACAAAGCTACTTAGGTAGATATACTCTAGTGTGAACTGTCTTGTGTAGCCTAGGTACGCATGGTTATATACGAGATGAAATCAACTGGTCGGCTTCGGCAGCGGGTATAGATGTGGCTGAGCATCAACCCCTCCCGAAGCTGGGACCGTCGAATGGATTATACCTCTTAAGATGAAGCGGATGCTGTGCAATGACTGACTGGCTATTAGTGAAGCCAAGGATTGACGTATGCCTGTGAGAAGCAGGGGCCGCAGTTATCGGAGGACGAGGGTTTTAATGGGGCAGCAACCCAAGTGATCGAAAGTGAGGAATGTGGTTCCGCTGGCCGAGGCTGTGGCTTTGTGCGGGTTGAATGATCAACGATCATCGGAGCTTGTAACTGACCATGTGATTAGGCAGGAATCAAGGTCTTGAAGAACGTGACTGCCACTTCTCCCGGTCGGTCGTGGTTCGACCACGACGGGTAAGAATCGATGCCTTTTATAAGATTAGATGGACTATGGTGTGAGTCTCTGCATGCACATATTAAGTACGTAGGCATAACATACAGGGACTCGCTACCTAAAGTGTAAGCACAGCGCTGGTAAAATACTTAGCTAAGTGCTTCATAAACCTGGCAGACGCTTGACCGCCAAAAGAGAATCATTGATGTTATGACGCAATATTGTGGAGGATATGGCATCCCTACTGTAAGTGCGGAGAGAGACAACATGATGCCAGAGACCTGTAAACTAGAGTGTAGGGTTGGTGACAATATCCGGCTAGCACTTCTGAACCCTGACTGCACAGCAACACGGCCAGGAGGTCACAATTCGTGAGCAAGTAAAACCTGAGCGCTGGTCGATTTGCAGTTTTCGGCGCTGGCTAGCTGGCCAAGAAGCTATGTATCAGCCACTGATCTACCTTAGTACATACCCTCTTTACCTACTACATACATATGTATCTAATATAGTTAATGTTGTTACATGCTGAGTTGCTGACACGTGATGGGACCGAAACTTTTATAAAGCATCAGCTGTAACTAGTATGTACGGCTGTAACTCGCCTTAAACCAAACTCGCGTGGCGTCTGACTCGAGGCTAGTCGTGGGGATGTCGTGGGGATGTACTTTAACAGCCTTTAATCTGAAGCCGGCAAGGAACAAAGGAGAGATCCGACTCAGGTTTATTGCAACTACGCATCAAATTTTCACTTTTACTTATCTCTTGCCTCTCGTATACGTACCTGGGTATGCGTAGCGTACCTGATCCTGCTAGTACTACAACTGTACTAGATGTGTGCTGCTGGAAATGGTCTGTATCACCTAAAGCCCCAATTTTACGTATCTAGGCAAGACTCAAGTATTCCTCTCGCTTTCTGACTTGCCTGAGTGAGATAAAGAGAATGAAAGTCATTGCTGAATCCGTACTGAGATGGGCAGTGGTTGAATTGATGTGCCCCACAAAGTTCCACAGCCTACCTCAGGCCGTGTTACCCGGCCTCTCTACTGAATATGGTGGTAATGGGATGTACCTACCCTCGTGGTACGTAGTCGGTGCCAATGTCAGTCAGCCAGCCAACTTCTTGGGCATATGAGGTACATGCTTGTAGATTGGACAGACCGTGCTGGGCACCTGAAATAGGCACCTCCTATCAGCATTATGATACACACGTCCTTCCTGCCTGCACCGAGTACAGATGTACATACATAGTAGTAATGATGGAGAGAGCTTGCCCTGTACGTTAGTAGGCTGTAAGTTGTAATGTAGGCAATAGGGGATACTTAGATGTTGCGCTTAAGCATTGAACAAGTTGACTCTTCGCGCAAATCCATCTTATTTTTTCTCTTTCTTCTCTCCCATACTATGTATCGATCGCATCCACGCGAGCTTTGCTTTTCTATCTGCCCTTCGACTTTGGCGCTGTGGCCTTCTGTTTCGCTTTTCCCCGTTTAATATTGGTCCCAAAAAAGAAAAATACCTGGAAATTGACTTTCGAACCTGTTTCCGCGTCACCTACAATTAGTACATAGTTACCTAACTTACCTACCTACCTCGGAGAACCAGTGGTAGACTGTAGAATAAGGCACGCCAAGGGTTCTTGTATGGTATTCAACCTTAACTTCTTCTGTAGGTACCTACTGCCTACCTGGTGGGTTGTTGGACTGTCACCGAAAGAGACGTCCCACCCTCTTCTGCACGGTGATGGTCATAGGGTCCAAGTAGACAACAGCTGATTGCTTCTTCTGCAGGCATTTAGAGACACAACTCCACTCCTTCCCCTACATTCCTTTTTACTTTAATACACGTTTAGAACACTGCGGACGGGCGCTGCTGCTCAACAGCGCCATCCCTTTTCAAAATTCCTTCCTCAACGTCCAACCGTCTTCCCTCCAACATACCCCTTCGTACCTTGGCCTCGCGTTCGGATCACGGCCAATCAACGTCATTGCTTGACGACCACCGACACTCTCGTGCCTCCCACGAGCGTCGTTCCGACGACTCGGACGACTCGGACTCGTGGACCGACACGGGCGACTTGGGCGAGCAGCTGGCCGATGAAGAAGATCCCCTGCGCAAGACACTCGCTGACACCTCTTTAAACGACGACCTCATCGCCGGTGCCTTGAACCGTCGTCCTAAGCACAATAAGCGAGTCAAGTTCAGGCGCTCTGTCGACGAGCACAGCCGGTCTCGTTCAGGGTCGAACACGGGTCTCATCGATAAGGAGGCTATCGAGATTCCCAACGTCCCTCCTCGCCATATATCCCGAGGAGAGCGTATCATAGCTGCCATCATGCCGGGCACCGGTGTAAACGGTTTTACGGGCAAGGCCCTCATGTATGTCCCCGGGATATGCCTCGAAGACTGCAAACTACGCCTCGGAAAAGATGGGCTAACGAGCTGAAAGTTACTTCACGAGCATCTTTGTATCATTAGGTGTATTCCTCTTCGGATATGACCAGGGTGTTATGTCGGGTATCATTACGTAGGTTTTGTAACCGTCATCACCAACCTTTTCCTGGATCTAACTTTGCAATTAGAGGCTCCTATTTTAGGGATTATTTCGACCACCCTTCCAGAGCCGAAATCGGCACCATGGTTGCTATTCTAGAGATCGGAGCTCTTATCTCTTCTCTAGCTGTTGGACGGGTAGGTGATCTGATCGGTCGCCGGAAAACCATTCTTTATGGGTCTATCATATTTTTTATCGGCGGAGCGTTGCAGACCTTCGCGTTCAATATGAAGATTATGATGTTAGGTCGAATCATTGCTGGTCTGGGTGTCGGTTCACTATCGACAATTGTACCTGTTTACCAGTCTGAGATTTCACCGCCTCACAACCGAGGCAAGCTTGCTTGCATCGAGTTTTCCGGGAACATTATCGGTTACACCACATCTATTTGGGTAGATTATTTCTGTGGCTACATAACGAGCAACCTCTCATGGCGCATTCCTTTGTTAATGCAATGCGTTATGGGCGCCCTGCTGGGCTTAGGCAGCTTGGTGATTGTCGAGTCACCGAGGTAAGCACACTCTTATCTGAACGCCTGCCGGTTTGTTACTAACCAGTTACCAGATGGCTCCTTGATAACGATCACGATGAGGAGGGAATTGTTGTCATCGCGAACCTTTACGGCGGCGGTGATGTCCACAATGCAAAGGCGAGAGAAGAATACCGTGAGATCAAGATGAACGTTCTACTTCAGCGTATGGAAGGCGAGCGATCGTATAGCGAGATGTGGCGTCGTTACAAGCGCCGAGTCCTGATCGCTATGTCGGCCCAAGCGCTTGCCCAGCTCAACGGCATTAACGTCATTTCGTACTATGCGCCCTACGTTTTCGAATCTGCTGGCTGGGTTGGCCACGATGCCATCAAGATGACAGGTATCAACGGGATTACATATCTGCTATCGACAATACCGCCGTGGTACATTGTTGATCGATGGGGCCGTCGGGTTATCCTCCTCACTGGCGCGATTGCGATGGCTATATCCCTTTCCCTGGTCTCCTACTTCATTTATCTAGAGACTGAGTCTACGCCCACACTGGTTGTTATATTCGTCATGGTATACAACGCCGCATTTGGGTACTCCTGGGGCCCGATCCCTTGGCTTTACCCGCCAGAGATTCTGCCTCTCAGCATTCGGTCCAAGGGAGCCAGTTTATCCACTGCGTCTAACTGGGCGTTCAACTGGTTAGTGGGAGAAATGACGCCAATTCTTCAAGAATGGATCAAGTGGCGGTTGTACCTCCTTCATGCTTTCTTCTGTGTTGTGAGCTTCGTTGTTGGTAAGTACACTGTACCAGGCCTAACTGTTATCCAGCTCACCTGCTAATGTGTTGTAGTGTACTTTATATACCCCGAGACTTGTGGTGTAAGATTAGAAGATATGGATTCACTATTTGGAGACGCGAGTACTGCTGTAGGAACTCCTGGCGTAAGATCCGAAACAGGTTCTCTTGTCCGAGCTGGCTCTCCCGTGCCCTCGCTTGATATCCGCGGCCGACCATTAGAGTCAGATGACAATATCCCTCCCTTGGACGTTGACCCTCCGACAGTCCACATTGTGGACGGCAAGGTGCAACTACGCTCCACCAGCCGTGGCTCGCAAAGTCGGGTAGGCGACTGGCTGAGTAGGATGGTTGGACAAACTCGCAGTTCGAGTAGCAGCCCGGCAGGTGGTGCCAGATACGCACCGCTGGATCAGCGAGAGGAATGAGGGCCTGCGATATTTTTGTGGGCGGTAAAGTTTCATGATAGAATGTTATTTGAATAGACGGCTGTGGAGTCCTAGGACCGTGAATGGTTCGGATTTGGATCATATAGCGAGTATATTGGCCCCTGGAGACGACCTAACTACTTCCGGTGTATATCGCACTCGCGGTTCAGGCCATCAATCCACTGTCGTGGGTGCAAGCACGTATAACTCTCCCCCTTTCGCGGCACGGTCTATTCCGTGGAATTCCATACAAATAAAAGCTCCTCGGCTTGACAGGACTATATGGGTAGTTGGTCTAGCAGGAACACTGACATGTACTTAAACAACGGTATGGGTTTGGCTGATAGAAGAACTTGAATAATAATATACAAGTTGCTAGGTAATATAATGACCATTTTCCTTTCATGGGTCCTCTACTGAACTGGGCCATCAAAACTTGGAGTTGTATGCATCTATATATCTCTCAGTTTAGTGCCTAGGCTAGGGATATAGGTAACTCTGGCTATATTCCTCCGTATATTACTGTACCTGGATCAAAAGTAGATATTTCCTTTGCGCGGAAAGGTTAAGTGACGAGCCGACAATTTTCGACTTTCTGCACCTGATTTATATCTAGGGAGATATTTTTTCTGTTGCCTACATCTGTACCACTCACTGTCTTACATGTTGACCTAGGTTATGTTACTTGGCCAGGTGGCCTTTATAAGTCACCCCCCTACGAATGTATAGGAAGAGGACACTCGTCAGTCGAATATCCGCGAGTATATGAAATGTCCTACAGAAAGAGCACCATTTTATGCCTCTAACACGGCGAATATATGCTGTAAATGCATACCTACATTTCTGCAAGACCCACTCCGTAACCTTGAGCGCTGTCCCAATTTTAGCTTATTGGTTCCAAGCCGCTTCAGCTTCCTGCTCCTATTTCATCATTCGACATCTGTCGACCAACTATCTCCCCTTTATTCTTTCTCTTGCTTGGGAGAGAACTATGATCGATTTAGGATCGTTTACTTTTTCCATTCGTATGACCCTCGTTATATTCTAATTTTTCCGTTTGTCCCTGTTCCTTTGTTGGGACTACGGCACTTTCCCCATTTACTTTTCCGCGTCGCGTGGATTTCCTTATTAATTTCTTTCATACTTGACAAACCGAATGGCGGAAAAGAACGCTGCAGTCGCCTCTGGCGCCGATTTGACCGGTGATGCCGCCCGCCGACGAAATGTTCCAGGCTCGAGCCCTGGGACTGTCGCATCTCGACCCCAGCCTGACGAAAAGAAGATACACGGAGCTAAGAAGGTTAGCTGAGGATGACGAGCGCCTTGATAAGCTGTGTACTGACCGTCCTACCCCAGAGTCCTTCCGTGCTCGAAATCCTCGACGAATGGGAATTCATAATTGCTCCATTGATCTTCACAGCATTTGCTGTCTTCACGCGCTTGTGGAAGATTGGCCTCAGTCCCATTGTGACTTGGGATGTAAGTAATACACATGGCACCTTGCCCCTCGAACACGTGAAAGCAAAGCACCTACTGACAAATTGCTACAGGAAGCCCAGTATATCACCCTCGGACCCCAGCCTTCTCCAGAATTATGACTGACTAGACCTTTGCAATTCAGCTTCGGCAAATTCGGATCGCACTATATAAAACGCGAGCTCTTCTTCGATGTGTTAGTTGATTCCTTTATCGATGTCGAAGACGATCACTAATACCATACCAGTCACCCTCCTTTGGGTAAAATTCTTGTCGGTCTCTCTGGTGTGCTGGCTGGATATAATGGGTCCTTCGAATTCAAGTCCGGCGAGACGTACCCGGAGGAGCTTAACTACACTTTTATGCGGGCTTTCAACGCCTTCTGGGGAATACTATGCGTGCCTTTGGCCTACTACACAGCCAGAGAACTTAATTTCAAGCGTCCTGCCGTCTGGTTCGTTACACTCATGGTTCTCTGCGAAAACTCGTACACTACGATCAGCCGGTTTATCCTCCTCGACTCGATGCTGCTTTTCGGCACCGTTGCCACAGTCTTCTGCTGGTCCAAGTTCCACCGCCAACAGAAGGAGAGCTTCGAGCCCGAATGGTTCTTTTGGTTGTTCATGACCGGGCTCAGCTTGGGCTTTGTCTGTAGCATCAAGCTTGTTGGGCTTTTCGTCACTGCAATGGTTGGCCTCTACACCATCGAGGACCTGTGGAACAAATTCGGCAATACCAAGATTTCGTATCCGGTGCTTGCTGCTCACTTGAGTGCGCGTGTTGTCGGCCTTATCGTCATTCCCTTCCTGGTGTATTTATTCTCATTTGCGCTTCATTTTGCCATCCTCACCCGCAGTGGACCTGGTGATGCGCAGATGAGCTCACTATTTCAAGCGAATCTTGAGGGCAGTGAAATTGGTCGTAACTCACCTCTCGAAGTTGCCCTGGGCTCCAAGGTAACGCTCAAGAACATGGGTTACGGCGGCGGTCTCCTTCACAGCCATGTTCAAAGTACGTATTTATTACAGACCATTCGAGGAATCTCATTAATCCCTTTTTAGCCTATCCCGAGGGTTCGACCCAGCAGCAAGTTACGTGCTACCACCATAAAGATGCGAACAATGAATGGTTTTTCTACCCTACCCGCTCCGAGCTTGATTGGACGCCTGACTCCGACCCTGAACCCCGCCTTATCGGTAACGGCGATACTGTCCGTTTGATCCATTCGCAGACCGGACGCAATCTTCACAGCCACGATATCGCTGCCCCTGTTACGAAGAGTCAGAAAGAAGTTTCCTGCTACGGAAACTTGACAATTGGGGACGACAAGGATCATTGGAAGGTCGAAATTGTCAAGGACGTGTCCTCGCGTGACAAGACCAAGCTTCGAACTCTCACTACGTCTTTCCGGTTGAAAAATGCTGTTATGGGGTGCTATCTTCGGGCGGCCAATGTCAATCTCCCTCAATGGGGTTTCAAGCAGATCGAAGTAACGTGTGACAAGAAGAATAATCCAAAGGATACCTTCACCCACTGGAATGTCGAAGCTCACACCAACGATAGGCGTAAGTTTGCTGATTGTTGATGATCTTCTGGTTCCAGCTTGCTGACAACTCCACAGTTCCCCCTGGAGACCCAGGCAAATACAAGTCGCCATTCTTCCATGACTTTATCCACCTGAACGTGGCTATGATGACGTCTAATAATGCACTTGTACCGGACCCCGACAAGCAAGACGACCTAGCCTCCCAGTGGTGGCAATGGCCCATTCTTAACGTTGGTCTACGCATGTGCGGGTGGGACGATAAGATTGTAAAATATTTCCTCCTAGGCAATCCGTTTGTCTACTGGGTATCTACGGCTTCACTCGGCATGGTGGGCTTGGTCACTGCCTGGTACATCCTCAGATGGCAACGAGGTTTCAGGGACCTATCGCAGGAGGAGGTTGACCTGATCCACTATTCCGGCCTCTATCCTGTCCTGGGATGGTTCCTTCACTACCTCCCATTTGTCGTCATGGCGCGTGTGACATACGTGCATCATTACTACCCTGCACTCTACTTTGCTATCCTCAGCTTAGGATTCCTCGTCGACTTCATACTGAGGAACCAAAAGAAGGTTATACAATGGACCATCTATAGTGTCTTGTATACCATCATTATTGGCCTCTACATCTACTTCATTCCCATCAGCTGGGGCATGACTGGCAGCAACCAAAAGTACAAGTATATGAAGTGGTTCGACAACTGGAGAATCTCGGACTAGAGCGCACTTTTATATGTTTGCCGGATGGCGGCAGATGTGGGCGGGAAATTTGTGGTTGAGCTCTTCGGTCTAATTTGCACATGATATGCCACTTTGGCTATATTTGTGCGTGTAACAAATACTAGGAACTCTGAAGTCGGTTGTGTCGTAGCAATAATCTGGTAGGAATTGCTAGACAAATCCCCCCAAAAACATGTTGTCCTGTCCTACGCTTGACCTCTCCTCGCCCTCGAATCACGTCGATCTTGTTGCCGATGTAATGATGATATCAGAGAATGCAGGGCAAGATAATTTCTTCTACGACTTCTTGCACAAACGAAACCAGAGAAAGGTGAAAAAAAAGGTGTGGGGAGTTAACGGAAAGGGGTAAGGGGAATACAGGTGAAATGGGGACCATTATTAGAATCATTCTGTTTCGGGATGGAAGGATGGGATCTTTTCCTTCAATCTGGAGACGAGTACACCATCAAAAGGATAAAAAAGGGGGTCAATGGATGGAGAGGGAGAAATGTCTCTTTTCTGGCATCCAGCCTTCTACCTGTTGCTGCTAGCCGCAATATTTCTTTTCTTTTTTTAATATAGACATGTCGATCAAAATCGTCCTCTATACTGCTTTGCTGTGTTCGAACTTTGGTTACGCTACCTTTCTCTGCCTTGATACCATAATACTGTTAGGAGGCGAAAGGTGTTGAGAGAAGTTTATTATGAATTAAACCCTTGCTTATTCATAGTAGACGAGCAACTACCTGCCTACTCAGTACACAGGCGTTATTACTTTTGCTTTGCTTTGCTTTCCTTCTGTTGCTGTCTTTCTTTCTTGGTATTTCCTACGACTTCTTGTTCTTTACTTCAAACTATGATATGATGCTAGTATGTAGACACTACTGTTCCTTGGGGTATCATCATGACTGAATGTGCCGTGGGTGCGTCTGTGCTGTTTGTTATATGTACAAGGCTGAGGGCTTAAAAACCTTCCTTCTTCCCACATGACCTAGGTTATACAGGTAGTAAGTGATACTAATGGTCAGTAAAGCAGGATGGGATAGGTAACGCCCAGATTAATATCCTTTCCTTCTTAGCTGCCTTGCCCGTTCTTTTGCTATCAAGTTATTATAATTATTTGTTATATAAATGCACGCTTTTTTCCTCTCCAAGTTCGTCGTCTTTCTTTCTCTTTTCATGGCATTAACAACATCCCCCGGCAGAGGAACTCTTCCCGTTGGTCGAGGATAATTTAATATTCTGCGCGCCGGCTGTGCCAGGCCCGGGACCCTTGACGCCGGACCGACGGTCATTTAGATCGTATTTTCCAGCATTTATGTTTTCGAAGATGCGCTCGGCAACGCGCATGAAGGCCGCCTCGACGTTCTCGCCGCTCTTGGCACTCGTCTCGACGTACTGCAGCACGCCGTTCTGCCGCGCCCACTCCTGCGCCTCGGCAAACGTCACCTCGCGCTTGTCGCTCTTGTTGCCGTCTGGGTTCGCTTCCGACTGCTGCACACAGTCCAGCTTGTTGCCCACCAGGATCACGACGATGTCGGGCTCGGCGATCGCGCGCAGGTCGTTCAGCCAGTCGGTGGCGTGCACAAAGGTGGCTCGTCTCGTGATGTCGAATACAAGGAGGGCGCCTGATGCGCCTCGGAAGTAACTCCGCGTCACGGATTTGCTGCAGTACATGTGAATTAGCACAACAATGCTAGCGGTGAAACTTCAGATAGCCCATTCGTACGATCTTGGATAGACTGTCCAGGGATCTTTACGATGACACAGATTTGACAAAAAAAGTAACTTACTACTGCTCCTGCCCAGCCGTGTCCCAGAGACTAAGCTTCATATGCTTCTGTTCCTCCTCGGCGGCTGCGCCCTTGCTATTCCCTGCGACGGGTCTCGATATTGATGATGGGGTATCTGCAGATCTGGAGGAGGGAAGATATTTAGATGTCTTGGAATGTGGTGGGCCGACGGGCACGATCCGCGAGCCAAACTCGACACCTATGGTGACGTCGTGATGAGGGCTGAACCGGCCTTCACATAACCGGATTGTCAGGGATGATTTGCCGCAACCTGAGTCTCCGATGCACACCAGCTTTGCTATATAGTTCCACGGCAGGGAAGACATGATGGGGGGAGGTTTCGGGAGGGTTCGAGATGGGGCTTTCTGGCTCTTGAGATTCTCTAGGCGTGGCAGCGCAAAGCAGGGAGGCCAGGAGCCTTGGTCACAAGCACAGCAAAGCGGTCGTTTAAGACCTCCAACAAAAGTCGAATGTTCAGGTCTCTTGGGTTTTAAATCAAGAGCATATACCTCGCTAGCTATAGCTCCGCCCTGTCTTACTTTGGTCGCAGTCAGGCTCCAATAACGACAGCTTAAGATGTTGTATACCGGGGTCACAAAGTCCCCTTTGAACGTAAAGTTGTGCCTGTTCAAAGCTTAATCGATGATGCGATATACTCCAACTCTAGCATGTGTAGATACCTATCTATAGCAGGCAGAGACCAGAGATTTCAAGGACCATAGAATAAGGCACAGATTTATTAACAAATGTCTAGAAGCCCGAGTTGCTTGAAGGAGACGTATCGGCAGACGTGGGAATGGAATAAACAGTCGTTTCGACAGTCGGACGTTGTACACTTGATTAGGTATGATGATACCTAATAGGTAGCTATAAACCTGCATATAAAGCTACTACTAATAAAAGCCCATAGTAGGTAGGCATATCCTTATTACATAGCATATAGGCTATACCCTGTAAGGTATCACAAATGATGACGGCTATCCGCTACCGTACTAGCTGTACAACAATGAATAGAAGTAATACCAGCACTGTGTAGCTCAGCAGCTAGAAGATCCACCTTAAATTGTATAATTGAATATACGAGGTAAAGCCCGTGTCGGGTAAATTTAAGGACGTGATGTCAGCAGATGACCTCAGTGGCTCGTGACCAAGATTATTTGATAGGTACAGTAACTAAGTTAAGATTGTAGATATCATGCCAGGTGAAAGGGCTTTCTTTTGTTAACTTCTAATTTGTTTTTGCAATGGAATGGTCAGACCTACTCACCTGGCTCTATCGACTCTGGTTAGTTTCTGCCACCGCTTGGTTCACGGCTTGTTGTCTGTGTTATCCTTTTGTGGCTCTTACGACTTAGGAAGATATGGTACTTAAGGTAGGTTAAGCAATATCAAGTACAGGAGTACCTACATACCGTACGTCATGAAGCTGTAGGTAATTTCTGGTTGTAAATTTAAGCTCGACCTAGCCAGGTAAGATGAACAATATATATATATGTGCCCATACAAATCTGCACATCTATGTGTACACTACAAACTTACTACTATACTTATGTATGTACATCTGTATGTAGCTATCAAGAAGGATAAACCCTCATCAGTTAAAAGTAAATGTGACGAGATGATGCAGGGTCTTGGGAGCGGTAGGTGCCTGATTAGTGCCGTCAGTGGATCAAATTGGCGGTCAGGGGGACTCACTTGTGGCCAGCGGGCAGGGAGTCACTCTCCGGCACGCTAATAAGAAGAGGTACAACAGTATGGTAAGGTAGGTATGAGGTAAGGCACATTGAAGGTACGGAACCCCGGAGTCTGCCGCCTGTGAAGCTTTGGCCGCTTTCGTAGGTATATGTACTTACGTGGGATTACTATTGTATCATATCAAGCACTCACCTGCTCTTGCTCTTCAAGCTGTAGATTGCATGTGAGCAGCTCGCTTCCTACCACGCCTCCCGTACCGTGCCTCTCCATCAGTAAGCCTTGATTGAACATTGTTTAAACCCTTTGTTTATTTGCTTCAAGTTGCACTACAGCCAACATATCGGTCTGTAATAAATAGGTTTCTAACCCGATTGTGTGCCCATGCTTCCGTCTTGACTCGTCACAGCATTCACCAGATGTTATCATAATACAAAAACTTGTTGCTTCTTCTATCTCTTCGGGTCGTCAGGCAGCTTTGAACTGCTCAAAGGATCTTGAATAGCAAATGAAGCCATCCCCCCAGTCACCATTCATCTTCCGCGCGCAGAACTGAATATCCTTTATTTTAACGAGTTTCATTGAATTCATAGCAGAGGGAAGCGTTTCCAGTATTCCTACAAGCGTGCATCTTCATTGTAACTGGCCTAGTTGCATGGCCGGGTTTGCCTGCTGGGCACCACCCACCCATCCATCACTCACCGTTCGGTGCCAGCCTGAACTAATCAACTGGCCGGATCGCACAACCCATCTCTAAAGTCCTAATTCTTACCTTCCTCAGCCTCCCAGGATCTGCTGGAGTCTTCCTCCTCCAGCACCCCGTCTTCAAATAGAATAAATATGTTTTCGGAATGTAAGTTGCTACTGGAAATGGTGTGGTACAGGTCCGGGTACGCTGGCATGACTCTAACATCAGGTTTGTGCAGACGCCTCCCGCTTCCTCTCCCAGTCGCAGTCCCGTCTATCCAGCTTTGCTGGACAACCCGACAGCAACGAGCCTTCTAACCGACAGTCGTCCGATGTGGCCCCGAGATTTTCGAGACCGCCTCACCGGCCTTCTTATCAAGCACGCCTCGGAAACCCTTATCAGCCATCCCAGTCCAGATTCGGCGGTTTCGCTTCTCGGTATCATACCGCCCCCGATGCACCTCTGTTCCATAGCGCTTTGAACGAGTTTCGAGAAGAAGACGACGAGGATGATGTCAGGGAAGCTGCCGATTTCCGTGCCCTACAACACTCGCGCCGTGTTTTCGTGTCGAGTCGCATGGACGACAGCTCCGCTTCAGAGAATGACGCAAGTCGGGCCTCACTAGACCAGAGTGGGGAACACGATAGCCGTATGTACGAGGACCGGGACCATCCGATGCGCTTGGGCATTAAGAGCAGCTGGAATGGCGAATCGAGCTTTAAAAGCCGATCAGCTAAACGAAATGCCAAAGAGGAGGGGCTCACAGCTAGTACACAGAAAAATGTGCGCCAAAACTCAGATAGTGACGACAGCGGGAAGATGGTCGATGTTGGGCTAGAATCGACCGTCCTAGATAACTCCGTGCCCGAAGAATTCCTACAGGAGTCGACGCCAATAGACTCGTCACCGCCTGCATTCCAACAGTTCAAATCTTCTGGGAGCAGTCCAAAGGGTGTGACTGATAGGATGCACTCGAACCTCGAGCGAGACCATCGTCTTATGCGTCAGGCCATCGCCGAGGAGGATGAGGAGGAGGAGGAGGGCGAAACACAACAGTCAAGCGATGTTCCGGCTCCGCCGCAACCGCGCTTGTATGGAGAAATCTTCGTGCACGACCAGTTTTTTGCTTGGCTGTATCTGATTGCATTTGCCTCCTTGATCGCGACCTTTATCCTAGTATGGTTGCACACCTCGTCCCCGGGCAGGAAAATCGGCGATACCATATACACGACCCTTCGCTCGTCTTTCTATCTGCTAGCCGTCGACACGCTCGTGGCGGTGGCCGTTGCGCTAGTGTGGATGGCAGCACTCAAGTCTTTCATTCAACCTCTAGTCTTCCTTATCCTCTTCGGCGTCCCCATAGTTCTTTTCTCCTTCTCGTTATACCCTTTGATTTCGAGTTTCCAGGGGCCGGATCATGGGTCACGCCTTCAGGATGTCGTCATGAGATATACATCTATCGTACCTGGAATATGTTCCTTCCTATGGGTTTGGCTTCTCTACAAGGGACGACGCGAAGTTCACAGGGCTGTCGACCTGCTGGACTTCTCCAGTCGCATCCTCGCGGCGAACCCAGCCCTTGTATTGCTGGGCTTAGGTTCTCTGGGTTTCGTCGTGGGCTGGACGTGGGTGTGGCTATGGATGTTTACCCGTATCTTTCTGGGGGGTTACTTCTCAAGCAAGTTATCAGCTTTCGTCATCGGTACTGCCACATGGTGGCTTGCCGTCTTTTTCTTCCTGATGTACGTCTGGACGCTCTCCGTCCTGAGTGGTGTTATTCGTGCTACGACCGGCGGCACTGTCTCCAACTGGTATTTCCACCGAAATCTCCAGACGCTTGCATCGTCAAACGACATTGTCAAGGGTGCCTTGGGACATTCAACAACGACTGTCTTCGGTACAATATGCGCCTCGACACTGCTATCGCTCGCTGTGCGGCTGCCCATCTTGATCCTTCCTAGAAGAATAGCCGGCATATTTGAATTTATTGGATGGAGATTAGTACCACGACCAGTGTCGGTGTTAACGAATCCTCTAGCGGTAACCTACGCCTCGATCCATTCCCTCCCGTTGATGGAGTCCGCGTCTCAACTGGGTAGAATTCAGTTCTTGGCAGATGGACCAACCACTACACTTACGCCGAGTGCTTTCTCTCAACGAAATCGCACCACTTCGTTGATGCCCTACAGAATGGCTAAACTACTGCTACATGCTACACGATTTGTTATGTCAACCGCTCTTGGGTTTGCGGCCTGGGTGATGACGGCTCGGCAACTACAAATACAGCTTCCCGACGGCATCGGCATAAGGGGCAGCGCGTATGCCTATGTTGTAGGTATCGTAGCTAGTATGATTGGATGGGGTGTACTGGGCGCTATGGAGGGCATCCTAACTGGTATACTTGATGGTGTTCTCATATGCTATGCTAGCGAGCGAAGATTCGATCGTGCAACTTACTGTATTGAGGCCGCACGGCTGTTCGAGGATAGAAGATACGAGAGGGATATGGTATGAGCATACTGGCTTTCTGTTTTTGTTTATTCTCAGTCTTCACGAGGCTACTTCGTGGAGCGAGATTTGGGACGAATGGAGTTCGGCGCTTCCTTTCACAAGGCTGCTACTATATTGGCAGTGATCCCATGGTGTTCAAGGTCGTGGGTCGGGCATAGCTTTGTTATGCCCGTCTTGGGTTTATATTCGCAAGGTATCCATGCAATAGATATTACGTGTCTATCGTAATCGAGCCATCCGTGCATTCATTGATAGACCTCGGTGTATAGCTAATCGAGAACGGTTGCCCTGTACATATTGCACCCGCAACTCGAATGCTTGTCCAGGAGAGTTCTTATCGAAACACCGCTGCAGGAATAAACTTTGATTCCCGTATACATAGCGACTACTCCCTCCCCCCTCGGTCAACTACCATTTTCCCTTTATAATTCCCTCAGTTTCACTCCTGTCCCAACTCCCCAGCGGCAGGCTACCAACCCCCATGGCCAATCGCCAGTTTCTATCAAATTGACCATCCCCGTTACCCTCATAACCCTCAGACCACCCCCTACTCCGTTCTATGTATTGTTCTTATATACGTGGACTTCGTCAGACATCATGTCAAGTAAGTTGGTTCTAATGAAACGTGCTTCGTCGGAGTCGAGAGAATGTTTAACAAAGCAACACCAGTACCTCCTTGTCTCTCCACGGCGACCAATGGCGAGAATGACCCAGGAAGCTCCAAGGAACGAGAGGAATGGGAGATGATCGATGACCATACGATCGAGAAAGGAGTCGAGGACGAATGGCTTCACTTGACGCACCATACGACCTGTGCCGTCTCCGGCGATCTTGTAGATGACGGCGATGACGAGGATGGTTTCGAGGTGGTCACCACTAACGCCCTTCCTGCTGCTGCTGCCCCTGCCCCGGATGTTGTGGCTACCGTTTGCCATCGTTATGGCAGTGAGTTAACCCCTTCCACTCCGGAAGTCCACACTATCGTCGCCAAGGATGAGGATGAAGATAAGGACAAAGTCCAAGACAAGGCCGAAGACAGCGGCAAAAGCGAGGACAACGGCAAGGATTGCGCGAGCGATCGTAAGAAGAAGATTATCCAGCGACTGCTAGAATTGCCGTCTTGTCCTCAACACGCTCAAGAACGGAGGGAGCTGATGCGCCAGCTGGTGCGAGAGCGGGAGCGGGAGCGGCCAAAGCGGCCAAGGCAACCACCACAACTACAGCTGAGCAAGACCAAGTATCTCCGTGCCATTTTTTCCGACAAGTATCCGGACAGGGATAAGGATAAGGCCAAGGATGCGGAAATTCGTGATGCCTTTGCTCTCTTCGATCCCGCCCCAGCCTCTGCATCTGCCTCCGCCCCTCCCTCGGTGATAGCGACTGATCTCATCCCGCCTCTCACGCTAGATGAGCGTGCGTGGGCCGCCGCCCGGTGGGGTTAAACCACCGGCGCGGCCGGCCGGTGATGACGAAGACGACCTTGATCTCATCCTCACACTTACACCCACACTCATACTCACACTCACCTCCAACGTCCTGTTCTGTCCTGTCCTAGGAGTGACATCCCTAGTCCTGAGGCGGTGAATGAAGATCATTCCTCTAAACTATTTACCCATCCTGACGGATAGTATTAGGGAAAGAGACATGGTATCCTAGATGGAGTGGACGTGAGCTGGATGAAGGGAACGTGGTGATGAGGACGTTGAAGGTGTCGTCCCCACCTACTCAATCACAAGACGGTTTGGAATCAAAGGCGACTAGGAACGCTCTACGCATAGGGGCCTTAAAGAGGTCTTATTCTGGTTGTTGCGGCTGACTCGAGCAGCGTTTGTCTGCGTTCTATGCCTGCGCTTATTGGCATGCTGCTCCTGGACTTCGCTGTCACGTAATGCGACAGCATTATCTCCAATCCTTAGCTATGGTGCATGCTTTGTTTCAGTAGACTTTAATGCTTAACTCTATTATATCTATATTCAAATCTTTCATTATGCTTGGTGGTCTTGACAATAATTTTGTTCCGATGTGCAGGTATGAGGTGAAGTACTTCCTATTGATCCACGTAGAACTATGTTATGAGTAAGCCAGCAACAGGTATAGCACAAAGGCACTTCCCCCCACGGGGTCCATGATAAAACTAATACATTATTATATACATCATAAACCCAGCTCAAAGTTCGGTCTTACGTGGCAGGTAAACAAACATGTGTATGATAACTCAGCAGCCTTCCCTTTCACCCTTTCGGAAGAGATCAAGCCTCAGCTTTTCTATTGCCATAGACCTGAAGTTTTTGCTTGCTAGACCAAGTTCACTGCGATACAAATTGTGATTGATTCATTCTATCTTCGTTCTTTTCCTATATCAAGATGGGCTCAAAGAAAAATAAGAGGTCGAAACAAGAGGCGGAGGATAGTCCTCGGGCGTCTAAAGCGTCTCAAAACTCTCCTAACCCTCCTTCACCCCCGTCCCCCAAGAATTCCCCTAGCAAGCCTTTACCGAGCCCTCGCACCCCTCGACCTAACCGAGCGGTTGTCTTACCTACTTCCTCACCTATCCTTCCTCCAGAAAATGTGATTCGACCTAATGTGCGCAGGTTGCTCAGTAGTGACGCTGTGGAGCGACTCCAGCCAATATACAATGCCTACGGACTGGGAAAGCGAAACTTCTCTGAACTCAGCTCCATAAGTCTTGCTTCTTCGTCTGATCACAACATAGCAAAAATGGAAGCGGACGTTGACGACGAGAGAAAACTGAAGCATCATCTTGAGGTGGTGCGACAGAAACTCAAGCTGGCAGATGCGGCGTTCGAGGCAAAGCAGGCAACGTTGCGAGAGCTCCGGTAAGCGACGGTTCTTAATGTCCTTATCTGTCTAACTGAGGCAAGAAAAAACAACGACTGACTCTGCATTGCCTGATAAATAAAGAGCGGCCTGGGAAGAGGGATCCCTTGGGATGGCACAATACCTATACTTCATCTTTGCGATAAATATACTACGCCGATAAAGATTTGAGGTGGATGGGTGGTGGAAAGACCGCATCGCATATGCTAACATCCCGTTCTTTGCCACACCGGGCAAATGGGTCCGCGAGACAACGCTACGGAAGCTCGCCATAAGGGTAGGGCACCTACCTATGGACGAGGCTCATGAGTTCGTGGCGGCTACTAAGGGGATCAAGCTAGAAGATCCATTCCAAGAGGGGGAGGCTACTGCAGGGGATGAAGGAAAGGGCAGCGGCGGCAAAGAGGAGGAGGAGGAGGAAGATGTATTTGCGTCATACATTCAATATAGTTATCGGGAACGAGGACTTTAACTACCCTATTCATATATTGCATAGGCAGTTGCTAAGACCTACTTATCTTCGATAGCATACTATACCGTCTTATCACGTTGATCTAACTGGTGCTTATTACTTACTTATTACCAAAGTGATGTGTCCTTGAAAAGGTAGTGAAGGAGATAGAGGTAAAAGATTTATTGGTATGAGGCAATTAATGAGAATACTCCATGTGCGTCTCAACATGTAAGTTAGTCAGCTATGGAGGGAACCAACGTCGAGACGAACACATTTGGGGGTTTATTATCTATTACATCTTCTTGGGGCACGATTGTGGTCAATGGTAAATTTCATTATATGATCTGTAATACAAAGTCTCTTATTCTCCGGGATGGAATTGATGGGTTGAAGATGTTGTCTATATCCTTCTATAGTATCCCTTGCTGTCTTCAAAGAGTTACTAGGAACAGTAGTTGGAACCGACAACTGCTGTTCCGATTTCTGCAAGCGTTCCTTCAGGGATGTCTTATTCCTTTAAATGATCACTTAGAACTGGACTGCGGAAGGAGTTCAGAGTTCTTCTTCGCGGCGGTAATCTCTGGCTCCAATCGTGTAGTTTTCCCTGATACCTTAATACAATTATCACATACTGGCCGTTCGTCTCCGGCTGCCGCTCGTCTTCCGAGCTGGTGTGTGGTCCTCGAAACCATATCCCGGCTTCGGTAAGTTCAGCTTCCGAATGATCACTCTAGTAGCTGTAGGTAATATTCTATTCTTAGAAATCCAGTGGTATTTTTTTGTTGCGCTCAAAATCTTACCCAGGGGGGATGTACGAAATAGCCGCCACTTTCTCAGTGACAAATTGGAAATCTTGTACGATCCAACGCTGTCTAGTATCTTCTACGTAACGAATCAGTTTGTCACTCTCTTCTAATCTACATAGTATCAACTTCTCAAGGGTTTTAGTGTTTTAACTGCATAGACATATTCTACAGAAATACCGTCTTGGCAGAATGCGTGAATTTGGCCCCAACTAGGTTAGCTCCCCACCTGCGTGCTAGAGGTCGAGTGAACCGGGCTTGGAGTGCGGGGGAGCAACCCAGAGGCAACCGATGAAACTTCTGTTCAGCCTATCAACCAATCAGCGATTGTGTGAGGTGTCGAACTCTACTGTACCTACATCTGTATGTGGTACGAGATTAAGGTATGTACGTTACGACGTTATTTTACAGTACATTCATTGCCTGTGAAACCTGAAGGCTAACAAATCTAGTAGGAGCTGTCACTTTAAGCTGAACAAAAGCAGCAAGCGCGCTAATCCTAGTCCAGAAAATTAGAGATCTAGAGATAGTCGCACGTTATTTTGGAGTATTACATACTCCTGTTAAGCGCTAAGTACTGCTACGAGCCCCTGGAATCCAGCCTTCTGTGTGCTGCTGTGAAGTGAGAGAAACCTACTACGCACGTTATAAGCATACCAACCAAGTGACGTGCCCTTCTAGAGAACAGTTTCCTCAGCTACTCAGATCGCACAGCCCCTCAGGTCTTGACAGAATGGGTGATTTTGCCCCCCAACCGCGTACAGATGTACTACCTACAGTCATGCCTTACTACACATTATATACCTAACGGTGCACCCATAATACCTACGCAATCAGCTGCGCCTCTTTACCACCATCCAACTCCTTCATCCTCACTTACACAAAAGCCCACGGTAGCGCGCAACTACTCCTTTCCTCTCCATCTATCGCACCCTACAACGCCTCATACACTTCTTGTATAAGGTTATACCGACATCTACATCACGCATGGCGGATTTCGAGGCTCCGGCTGGCCCTCCACCTCCCAGGGTTCCTGAGGGCTGGGTCGCACGATGGAACGATCAATATAAAGAATGGTAAGCCAACATCGACAAAGCATCTTGGTTTACCCTTGGCAATCCTGCGTTTACTGATACTAACGCCTTGCCCCGCCTTTTTGCAGGTTCTACGTGAACACATATACCAAGAAATCGCAATGGGACAAGCCAACCGCACCGGCCGTAGATCCGAATAACGATGCGCCTCCGGGGCCACCGCCAGGTTACTCACCTGGTTCAGGGCCCACGCCCAGCGACGCCAAGACAAACCCCTTCGCGCAAGACCGCCCCTCGTCTACCAACCCGAGCGAAGATGCCGACGCTCGTCTAGCGCGCGAGCTCCAGGAAGAAGAGAATGCCCGCGCTCGCGGTAACTTCAACAACAATGGTGGTGCTGCGGCTTCATACATGAACTCTTCAGCAAGTGGGGGCGGTAACTCGTCGGCCTTCCCAGACCAATTGCCTCCGCGCTCGTCGGGTGGGAGCAGCTCGGACAAGTCGCGGGGTCTGCTAGGCAAACTCTTTAGCGGCAAGAACAAGCACCATGACTCTTACAGTGGTCACGGTGGCCACGGCAGTGGGTATCCTGGACATGGTGGTCCCCCGCAGGGATATGGTGGGTATGGCTCCCCACCACCTCCACAGGGCTACTACGGCGGTGGACCATCCCCTGGACCCTACGGTCCTGGTCCTGGCTATGGCGGATATGGCCCGCCTGGCCAGTATGGAGGCGGATACGGACAACCTTATGGTGGCGGCTACAACGAGCCACCTCGAAAGTCAGGCGGCGGAGGACTGGGAATGGCCGGTGGCGCGGCTCTGGGTCTCGGTGCCGGTGTTATAGGTGGCGCCTTAATCGCTGACGCTATTGATGACCATCAAGACGAGGCATATGCTGATGGGTATAATGATGGTGCGGACGGCGGTGATTTTGACGGTGGTGATTTCTAAAGTAGACGAATCAGGAGAATAGAGCCCCGCGACTCATGGAATCGTTCAGCTTGTTACAGCGCGGGTATAAGCCGGAGGAGGAGGGGGAAATGGCAAAAGCTACAGCATACGTGACGAGTGTTAAGGTCTAAGGAGGCGGTCGCTATATCTCTAAATCCACTAGAAGAGGCCCAAATCATAGCTACGGTTATATGCTTAGGGAACTCCTATTTACTCAGGAGGCTAACGAATTTCATGATCAACCCATTATCGCTTCTGCATCAGCCTCGAGTACTAGACTTACAATGGTATGTGAGGGCATGCTGTGTTCTATTGTTCCGTGTTCTGTACGGCAAACAAGGCCGTCTTGTGAAATAAAGCAGCGGTAGAAGTATTGTCTTGCCGGGTCAGATCGTATTTTCCTACAATATCTCATGTAGATCTAAAAAGCACCTAGCTACGGGCTGTGTATAGAACAGCCAATGAGAGTCGCCGGGACGGTCCGGCCATTCCAAATAAGGAAGACCTAACTATCGTTGTCGATAGCGATGTATGTAAATGGCCATTCGATGTGTCATGTAGGCATGTAGGCGGGTTGGTGGGTACTGTTATTGATATGGGAAGGATACGGGAAAGAAGAAAGCGAAGCGCAGAAAACCAACAGCGCTGTTAGGAATCGAACCCAACTCCACACTTATACTAACTTCTCTGGCAGACTGTTACAACGGGTGTCGCAATGTATTATTCCCTTGGGTACAGATGTAAGTGACTTCTGTATTGTCACTCGTAGCGGGTGATATGAGAAGACTGCCTGATAGATAGATACCTATACGTTTCTCTATAAATCAGACAAGTTCTCCCCTTGAGTCTTCGATCTAGCTTACAGAGAATATTCCTCTTTTACCTACTATGTAGGTGTTCAACAGAATTAAGCTCGTGATAACTGCTTACAAAAAGTCATATTAGAGAGTTAGGATTGGTGTAGGATAGGTAGGATGCATACTGTACCGCTATTCCCGCAATTCACCAAACCCCCCTCCGGAAACTCAGGCTCCAGATCTAGAACTTGGTGGCCACTACTATGAGCTGTCATCCCGGCAGTCTGCAAAAAAATATGCAAACCCCTAAACGAGATGTTGTGTTTATTAGCGTTTGCGCTTATCATGATAGCTTGGGGGTAGAAGCGGTGAATTGGGGGTAGGCTAATAATGATTTTCGGAGCCTATTGTCACGGCTAGAGACTGCGGTTCGGCCTTCTTCTCCTGCGATCACTAGCATGAGTACGAATATGTTAACCTAGATGACAATGGCCGCAAGACTGTTGCGGCCACTGTTGCTCCTCCGAACACCGTCGCTGCTGCTGTTCGGCGCCTGGTTATCCCGCGGCGTTGGTAGTTTTTCAAATGGGCGTGCGCGATCACGGATCCGTAGATATACGTCGTCTTAGATTTAAAAGACGAGGCTGCGGAATCGCGGTCATATCTATCACTAAATATCACTACCGTATATCGGAAACAATGATATAGATGATGACGGTGTCGAAAATCTACTCCCCACCCCCGTGTCAGAGATATTACGTGGCGTGGGTTGGGACGCCGCCGTTGTTGTCGAGGAAGGGAAGGGGGGAAATGGCAATAAAAGTCACAAAGGTCGGCTCATAGGTATCTACAGGGATTCGATTCGGGCTCCCGCCGCCGTTTGGCGAGCAGGAGTTGCCTTCTTATTATACCTATTCACTAGAGTTGCGAAAATATCGTTGAGAAATTACAATGACGATAACGATGGGGAGGACTTCCTAGCAAATGAGCCCAGTCTCACGTGCCCTGCGTACGGCCGCATGAGGCCCTTTGGAGGCTCAAGGATTTTTTTTTATCCGCTTCTTTGAGACTTGGTAGTCAGAGGACGAAAAATACGGACATAGAGACAGTCGTGGATGTAGATCGAACTTGGATAGTTCATTACTTGTTTGTCTCCTGAATACAGGTTTTCCTTAGGATGGACTTGAGCGAGGCAAAGTAATTATTTCCATGCCGCTTATCATGAGATGATACATCACGACTACTTCCTTCTACCAATAACCCTTAGGATTCCAGTCCTACCTTACTCAACTCTTCATCATATAGAAACACCACACAGGAACCAGTCTATCCTCTAGATAACAGCGCCTATGCCTTCTAAGCTATTTACATCATTGTAAAGCCCTGCGTCATGGCAATATGCCTACATTAGGTATATATACCTACATGATGCACACACATGCTCACTCAATATGCATGTGGTAGGCTACTAACAGATACCTAAGTACATACATCGACAGATGTGTCAGTAAAGAAAATCAGAAGCCCATGGGCCGGTAAGCTGAACTACTCACCTACTTACCTCCTTACAATATTACGATTGCCCCAGTCCTAGTGATACCTACCTACATGCCCTACCATACCATTTATTAGCAGCAGCAGCAGCAGCAGCTCCTACACGTCTGGTTTCTCTCTTTTTCGGCGGATAACCTTAAGTTGCGGTCTTAATCAGCTTTGTTACTACCTAGGTATTAGCAATCTTCTCAGACTAGGACTACATACATACTATCGTTGCTCGCCTCTTATACAGCAAGCGGGAGGCTGTTCGTTTTCTCCCACTAGCGTGTCTCTCATATATACCTACTTTCATTCACATATGTTGAGAGTCGTGGTAGAAGAAGAAGAGAAAGAAGGAAAGTAGATCGATGTTGTCGTCGGCGTCACCAGAGTTGTTGAGAAAGAAGAAGGGGGCCGGGGGAAAGGAAGTCTACAATTTTGATTAAACCCAGCTGTGGACTCCTTTCCGTAGTGGACTAAGTTACATGGTTTTGGAAAACCAGAGAGTAGGTGGTTGTGGGACAAGCCGTTGAAACAGTAAAAGTCCGCTTCGGCTCGATAGATAGGCAGGACTGACTGGTTTCGAAAATTCTTGTCATGGTTTCTGGGTAAGTCTCCCGCCCTCTAATGACATCCAAGGGGCCCCTAGTCAAGGTTTCGCCGCCGGACAAAACAGAGCGAATGATATTCAAACATCCCGGCTTACCATTTGCTTCATATATCATCCCCGTGCCAGGAAAGAGGATCATGCTCACTACTCACGGTAGCACCATTCGAAAGTTTGGACTTGGTATTTCACTAATCTCTCCATACTCCATGTGAAAACTGGCATATTATGTATTAAAGCTACAACCCCGCCAATAGACTTGACAACCTATGTCTAGCGGGGTTCGTTCGATCTTTGTACATACATTTATGGTCTAAACTCCTTTTTTTTTTTTTTTTTTTTTTTTTTTTTCATCTCCTACCGCCCTTCTTCCCACCGTTTCCATTGCCGGAACTCGGTTCTGAAGGCTCCTCTTTACTGCTGCCGCCAGTTTGTCCCGCTAGGAACCCGGCCACGTCAAAGTTGCCCATGGGGTTGCTGCCCGGCTGGGGGCCGGCCAGCATGCTGTTCATCGGGCTCTTCCTGGACTGTTCTTCGAACTCGGCGCGCATTTCCGGATCCACTGTTGAGAAGAAAGGAAAAGAAGGGTTAGTATTACGAGGATCTATGGTAGATAGATGGTAATGTGATGACTTTGGTGGCCTCGAGTGTGAAACGTACTATTCTCAACTAGCTTAGGCATGCCGACGAAGAGGGCCAAGCTGACGAGACCCATGAGGATCATGGGGTTCTTCAGGATGCTGAGGATCGAGACTATAACGTTGAATTGAATTCTTGTTAGCTTTGCGATACTCTTGATTTGCCGTTGGCTTTTAACCCAGGAGATCATAGCAATCGGAAATAGAAATAGAGATAGAAAGTGAGAAGAGAACTTACAGCCGCCGCGCTCCATGTAATAAACCTTGGACCCGAGGACCTTGACGGGAAACGGGCCGCCTGCGGTAGTAGGCCTGATCTGCTCGCCCTTATTATCCCAATCGTGGCCCCGGAACGTCTCCCAGACATTCACCTCCACACCGTCATTCTTATCATTCTTCTTAGAAGTCACATCGACCTGGAGCGGTGCGAACCCGTGCGTCGCGCAGTAGACGTCCGCCAGATAGGAACCGGGCGTCACGTTGCGGAACACGAACGTGTTGTCTATGGTTATGGGCGCCGAGTGCTCGACGCCGAGAGCCGTGAGGGTCGCGTGGGTCGAGGGCGGCAGCACGGCCGGGTTGGGGATCTGCGGCGAGGGCGGGATCATGAGGCTCACTGTTGCGGCCGAGGTTGTCGTGGAAAGGAGGGATACAATAGTGGCCATAGCCATGGCCAGAGGCCTTATTGGTACGGAGGGTAGCATTTTGTAAGGAATATGTGTGTGTCTGATTGATACTTCGTATACTGCCTGTCTGGTAGAGAAAAATAACAAGACGAAAGCAGCAGTGGGAGAGTCTCGTACCCCGTTACGCTGAAGAATGGCGATAGATCAGCTTTAGACGGTGATGATGTAAAGTCATACAAAGTACAAAGTGTGTGCTCCAACGACTAATGTGGGTCTCCACACAGGGGCAAACTAGCCAATGATATAGACGCATTATACGTGAAGCTCACGTCGTGTATTTTGTTCAGCTTGAAACAGCTCTACAGTTCTTATCGTTCTTTCCAATTGCACGTATTTTGCTGCCAAAACAACACTGTCAGTCAGCTTGTATGAAAATGATGCATACTAAACATATCGTAACTTCTCTATAACCCTTACTTAGGACCTTACAGACAAGTTTTCACCACGGTCGTGTGCGCAGGGCGGTTTACTCTACTTAGTTTAGCACTAGTTACATACAGTCCACGTTTTGTTTATTCGTTCACTCAAAAGGGTATATTCAGCAACTATCCCTACCCGTCCAAATGCAATAACACGCTTCTCGTCATACTAAAGTCAAGGCAAACTAAACAACGGTGGGTGCTTCAGCCCCCTTTGTGTCGGCAGCAGCAGCCTTCTCGCCTCCAGAGGGATCGGCGGCGGCGGCTTTCTTGAAGGATTGTTCAAAGTCGGCGATGATGTCGTCGATATGCTCGGTGCCGGCTGAGATACGGATGAGGTCCTCAGACACGCCGGAGCTTTGCCGCTCCTCATCGCTCAGCTGCTCGTGCGTCGTAGTCCAAGGGTGAATGGCAAGCGACTTAGAATCACCAACATTCGCCAGATTCGAGATAAGCTTGAAGCCATCCACGATCTGGCTGCCTGCCGCCCCGCCGCCCTTGACGCCAAAGCTCAGGACTCCACCGAATCCGCGCTTCAAGTACCTCTTGGCTGTTTCGTGGCTTGGGTGGTTCTCGAGTCCGGGGTACGATACCCAGCTGACGTACGGGGATGATTGGAGGTACTTGGCGAGCGCTAGTGCGTTCTGTGCGTGTCGCTCCGCACGCAGACTTAGAGTCTCGATACCGAGTAGAAGTTGCTGGGCGGCGAAGGGGTTGAGACAGGCGCCTAGATCACGTAGGGTCTCCACGCGAGCCCGGATGATGAAGGTGATGGGTCCGAACGTCTCCCAGAACTTCAAGCCATGGTAACCCTCAGAAGGCTCAACCATCTGGGGGAACCGCGCCGCATTCGCACCCCAGTCGAACTTACCGCTATCCACGATGACACCTGCGATCGTCGTACCGTGTCCGCCGATCCACTTTGTAGCTGAGTGCACCACGATGTCGGCGCCATGCTCGATGGGGCGCACGTAGTAGCCGCCAGCGCCGAATGTATTGTCAACCTATTTTGTGCGAGAGTCGGAGTTAGTATATCTAGCAAACTACTTGTAGTATGGTAGCATATCCGTTTGACAACTTACGACTAGGGGTACGCCCTTCTCGTGTGCAACCTTGGCGATGGCCTCAAAGTCAGGCACGTTATACCTGGGGTTGCCAATGCTCTCGATATAGATGGCCTTGGTGCGGTCATCAATTGCGGCGGCAAAGTCCTCGGGCTTATCGCCCTCGATGAACTTGGTCTTGATGCCAAAGCGCGGGAGTAGGACCTTGAGCTGGTTGTAGGTACCGCCGTAGAGGTTTGATGTCGAAACGATGTTGTCGCCCGAGCTAGCCAGTGTCGCAATGGTCATGAATTGAGCCGCCTGGCCGGAAGCAGTCGCGACGGCCGCGACGCCACCCTCGAGTGCTGCAATGCGCTTCTCGAAGACATCGACAGTAGGCTACATGACGGTCGTTAGCCTTCATGCGTTCAGTCTTCCATGCGCCAGTTGGTACTCACGTTCATAATACGACTATAAATATTGCCGAACTCCTTGAGGCCAAATAGCCTCGCGCCGTGGGCCGAGTCATCGAAAGCGAAACTCTAGACTCCGTCTGTTAGTTTCACTGGCCTTTGGTGCGAAGCCGTAGCTATAAAACAAGCAAGCTTAACGGGAACCACTAACAGTTGTCGCATAGATGGGTACGGCTCTGGCGTGTGTCGTAGGGTCTACCTCCTGGCTTTGAATAATGTCAGTTCCTGGCGTATGTGATCATGCGACTGTCGCCCGTTTCTCATCCAGGAACAGTTGGACAACATATCCGTGTCACTTACCCCGCGTGGAGCTGAAGGGTCTCGAAGTTCTTGCTCAGCTCTTCGGCCATTGTGTTAAAATAAGCAGTCAAGCAGATCTAACAGATGAAGGGTCTAAGGAGTCTATCTGGCAAGACTTGATTGAAAGCTGGAGAAAAGCCAGATAAATGAGTATTAAGGTTCAGCTGGGGGGAAACGACGGGATGTATAGTTCGGGGGGCAGGCGCGTCTCTATATCTGAACCCACTTTCTCCGGGAGCGGGTTCTAAGGTCTATACCACCTACCTAGAGAGACATTTGCCGCTCCAAGCCACTGGCTGTCTCTACTTATCTGGGCCGTTTCTAGCCTGGAAAGGTCTACGCCATGCGATTCTGGTCCTCGGGGTACTGAGCTGTGAGCACATTATTTGGCGTCATCGTGGGGGATGTGAGACTAGTAAGTACCTTATTCGTCCCCGACCGTCCAAGTTAGGCGGGGTCGGAGCACGCCATCGGCGCCAACCTTCTTCCTTAGGTCGTACGCAGCGCCTGTAGAGTACACTTTAAGTCAATTTTGGTAAGGCGAATGCACAGTATTTGAGACCGACAGGATCCCTTCCGGCGGCCGCCAGTGGTTGTATTCGGATCCCAGGCAGAGTTGCAGTGAGCATTTCCAAATCCTGTGGTATGACACGCGGAACGAACTGTGCCTGACCGGTGGGGTTGAGGCTCCCCCGCCTGGACACTTACCTACCCTACAGTATTTAGATTTTATTACGGGGTCTACATCTGTACTAACACTTTTTCTCCTGCGGATTTAAATATTAATCGGATGATGACATTACATGACTGACCTACGCTACAGGTTAATGGCAAAGAAAACGTTAATTCTCATTTTACGAGAATGCAATCTATCCCAGCATTCCGCACTGCGAAAGCGGTGCTTCCAAGGTGGGGTACATATTTATTAGTCTAGTTTTGGATCGTAGATCCCTCTAAGGACGCGCCCTAGGGACACACATATGCATTTTGGCGCGGGGTTCATCCACTCAGACTATCGAAAGGCATCATTCCACGTCGGCATGGCGACAAGACGGCGGCACCGGATCGAATATCGGGGGCTGCTTGCGCTCCCGTGTATGTCGGCTCCATATAAAGGACCCTTTTATGATTGGGTATCCATGAACCCGCAGTACCTACAACATACTATACAAGAGTGTGAGCCTCTCTTCGATGAACTAATCCTGGGAACGAGTCGCGATACAAAGTTCAAGATGATGGTATTCGTATCTGCTTGTTCAAATCTTCATTCTCGCAGGTGAAGATATCGCCCATATATACCAATGAGGTGTCTAACCTAGTCGACCTGTTTACCAAGGCGAAAAAGCACCTTTAACGTCAATCATTCTCCTTGTCACTCGTAGACACTTATGTCCGAGCCGTCATCCAGACATAGTTACGCGGCCGCTATCGTCAAATATCTCACGCAAGTGTCAACATTGCTGTAATGAAATCTAAGCCGATTCTTGGATGTCCTCCCATCTTTCCCTCTACAGATGAATGCCTCGCTCCGCCATCCAGCGCCTAGTGAAATACTGGTAGATGCGACCGCGCCCTCCGTCCGCCTCTCGTGCTGACGGGATCTCCTTCCACAGTGACTGGAATGGAGACAGCGGGATATCAATGTAATGGGGGCTGGTGACGGAGAGGTTCTTGCTGCTCGTTAGGGGACCGGGGCTTCCTTCATGGGAGGTGCGCCTAAAGGGGCCTGAGTGTTATTGTTGGCCCGACGGAATCCTAAACCTCTCTTCTTAGACAGCTCTCTTCCTGCCAGGGTAGCCGAAACAACCCAGAGTATCCATTCGAGTGCGCCGAATGCGATGTCTGCCCGAGAAGCACCGCACACGCTTCCGCGACACCATGGTAGCCTGCTCATGTAGGCTGCCAGGGCAGTGAAGCCCGCGAAGTAGAATAGGGCGTTTCCGATTTCGAGACAAAAGGCTGCATATGGGTGGTAGACTGGGTCATGACGGTTAGTTCCTCCCACCTTTTGCCATCGGCAAACCACCTAGGACGGGTATGAAGGATACTCACACCGTGGAGCGAATCTCGGAAGACCCTCGACCACTCCAATAGAAATAACGGTGAAAATCGAGACGAATAGTAACCAACCGATTGGCGAGGGAGCGGTCAATTTGACGACGCTTACATACCAGTTGGTGACTATCAGGCGATTCTGTTAGTTTTGGCCTCTCGCCTCTCTTCCTCTCTGGCTCATCACATACCGAATGCCGATAACCCAAGCATGATGAAAGCGAAGGTGAACTGCATGGCCCGCAGCGTTAGAATTACCGCATTAGAGGAGTACATGGTGGCGTGAGATCGAAGAAACCGAGGGACGCGGTGAGGGTAACGAGTGTCCCGATGTGTGCCGGTAGTCATGAAAGATAGACTATGTTAACTTTTTGCAGCCAGTGCAGGTGTATAAAAGACGAGCAAGAGAGCAAGAACGACTAGAAAACACCATCAAAATCGAACATTATATTATTATCTACTCTTCTCTGAAAAGCAGGGACGAGCTCCAGGCACGCATAGGTTAAAAAGGAAATTGGGAGCAGAATAGAGGGAAAGTATCTACGTTAAAATCATTCAGTACGCTACTACCGGAATATTAAGTAGTTGGTCCTATTATGTTCAAGGCATTGGCGTACTGTCGTTTTGATCGCCGCGCCAATCTGGCGTGGTTGTGTAGAGCCTGTTTCAGATGGGCTTCGAGCCAACGTAAGTTCGTGCTCGACCTGCTTCACATCTCAATGCCACTTGGCTTGGCCAATGACAAAGCTTGGCAGAGGGATATTGGAAATGCCGGATAGGCCGTCTCAGATTAAACAGTATGCAGGTTGTTTCTTCAAAAGCTATTATCTACTCATAATTTTGAGCCTGTTATTTTAATGAGGCGCAGGACCTCACTCATCCTATTGAATAACAACAACTGCTATGGTGGTTGTAGCGCATACAAAAACTCCTGGGTGAATCTGGAGAATAGTAACTTGTTTATTACCTATTTAGTGTCGGCTCTGCAAATACTATCTATCTACCGGCCTTGGTTGTGGTGCCCACGGGGAGGAAATGTTTGCCAAGGTGATGATATCTCCCAAGCACCTAGTGTTTGTGTGCAGTTCGTTTCGAGAAGCAGAGAACTTACTTGCTTCAGTGCGTACCTAATAAGCAAACAACTAATAATTACTAATAATTGAAAGAGAGAACAACAAATACCCTAACCGTTTAAGATGTAGAAAAGACAAAGAATAACAATAATGATATGGCCAGGGAGTGGCTTGGCTATCGACATTGTCACGCGAGAGGGAGAAGGGAGGGCTCGAGCGATTCGGAAACGTTTTGGAGTATCAAGGTGCGGCACTTCCAAGTAGCTTGGCTGCAAGAGCCAAGTTGTCTCAAGAATGAAGGTCCGGCGCCGATGCTCTCTCTTTAGTCACGCACTGCCAAGAGGCGAGGAATTATTTAAAAAGATAGGGAGGGAATGAAGAAATGCTGCTGAACTTGACCTTGATGTTGATATTTGATATTCCTCTTTCACCCCTGTTCATGTGATCACTCGCTACCTACCTATGCGACCGGGGCGGACGGTGTAGCTGTCTGGGCTGATGCATCTTAAAGGTAGGAGGTATCTTGGAGTCGGAGATATGTAAAACTTTTTTTTTTGTCTTTTGCATGGAGAAGTAGTCGACGGACTTTTCAAAGAGAAACATAAATATGGTCAAATCTCTATGTTTGACCTGTACGTGTACACAGTCACTCACGAAGTGGTAAGATATTAGCGTTTCGCGCGATGGAACAATTCATATTCCCGAATGTGCGAGCCCCGACCGACCAGGATGCCACATGCGCCTCCACATGCTTCCAAGCTTGGCCCGATTACCTATTCGAGTACTATAACCCGATCCAATACCAAATGATTTAGGTTGCTAGAGTACATAGTAGATAGGGCATCACAGTAGTACTGCTTGTAGCACTCATACTACATGAATGTGCATTTCGTAGGTACATAAGTATATGCATACATGTATATACTACATATCTATATTTACCAAGTCGAAGGGGTAACACGTGACTAAAATACGTACTCTGGTAATCTGTATAGGTAGATGTGCAGACAGATGCCCCGGCTTGTTCGGTAATAACAAGCGGCCAATTGGGCCAAGAAACATGTGAAGTTCGGGACAACCCCAGGCTCACTAAAGGTTGCAGCAATAGGTGCTGCTGTGCTACAGTAGCAGTAACAGTTTTTGTAACCCTCAAACAAGGTTTGCCTATCTTATCACCAATACAGTGGCAATGCGGCTTCTGAACCAACAATTAGATAGAATAGACTCAGACTCTGTAACGGTTCGCATCCGACTTGGAAATATCTGACTGGCTATCATTTCATTGAATGGTAAACCCCTCATTGTAGGTACACGACTTGAAGAATTTCATCGTTCCCAAGCATCGAGGGACAATATTTCCTGACGGGCCACGGATATGAAATACTTTACCGGTATCACAAAGGTTCCTCTCCTAGCACCTTTCCTTGCGTTATTATTACTACCTATTAGTCAACCCTTTTCATCCCAAGTATACTTAGGAATTGCTACTAGCATCGGCGGCCCCAGAGTCAATCACCAGCCCCAACCAATCATCAAGTCTTCATTTTCCATTTCCAGTCCCATGCCGAGGAAAATATGTCACGATGTTTCCACAGCCCGCCCAATGGCCTAAGTCGGATTCGGATAGAAACCTCGGCTTCAGCGGTCTTAGCGGTGATAGTGGGCCCTCGCGAATGACGCTAAAATAAAACGGTCCCGTGCAACACGCTTCCCTGATGTTCCCTCTCACATAGGATCTACTCTATGCAACTTGATGAGGTAGCTGGCATGTGTTAACGGGCGTGGTCAATGTATTCCCTTCGTCACTTACTTTCCTTTCAAGTTTCGACCCCTATCGCTCCATTGAAGTCGTCTCGGCCATCTCGAGTCTCTCGCCCTGTGTCCTGACTTGGCTTACCTACTTGTTTTCCCAGCTACTACTCATTGGCGATCCTAGCCCCGGACAAAGGATCAAGAGAAATTGGGTCGATACACTTATCAAAACTCGGTCCTTGCACACCAGGGATCCCGTCAGCGTCAGCAGAGCAACCAGTTTAATACGCGCCGCGCAGAATCTGGCACTACGGAAATCAACTCCAACCCCATCACCATAGACAAGTCACACCGACCGCAACCATGACACACGCTCAAGTGGTAGCCTACATTAAGGAGATCTCGACACCACCTCCGCCGGGATCGCCCTACGCCGTTCCGATCCCAGGTACCGAACGGGAGGGTCGCTCGCCTATTTACCGCCATTGGCGTTTCACTGATAAGCCCTTGCTTGCCACCTTGAACCCGAACGCGCACACCTTCTTCGACCTATTTGAAGCCAGCGTCAAGGAATATCCCAATAGCAGGTGCTTGGGCACGCGTCATTGGAATGCCGCCAAGAAAGCTTGGGACAACAAGTACACCTGGAAGACTTACGCCGAAGTAAACGCGCGCAGCAAAAACTTTGGGTCTGGAATTTTAGAGTTGCATCGCCAAATTGGCATTCCCCCAGGCAACTATGGCGTTGGCCTCTGGAGTCCGAATCGCGCAGACTGGCAGATTGCAGGTAGGTGATCCTCGATGAGTCCCTAACTCGGCCGCCCCATATCAGGCACATCACGGATGCTAACCCACTGATCGCAGACCTTGGCCTCGTATCGCAGTCGCTTTTCTCCGTTTCCCTCTATGAGACCCTCGGTCCTGATGCGTCCGAGTTCATCATTAAGCACGCCGAACTTGCCTGCGTCGTAACCTCGCTTCCGCATGTCCCCCTTCTCCTGGCCCTCGCGCCACGGTTACCCGGACTGAAACTGATCGTGTGCATGGACCCATTGGATGCTGGTGAACAAGCCGGACACTCTAAGAAGGCGATCTTGGATGCTATTGCTAAGCAGAATGGAATTCAGATATGGTCGATGGAGGATGTAGAGGCCCTGGGCGCGAAGGCAGCCCACCCTCCGCGCCCTCCGCGCCCCGAGGATGTCATTACTATTAACTATACCTCTGGTACAACGGGTGATCCCAAGGGTGTGGTGCTCACGCATGCCAACTGCGTAGCGGGTGTTGCTAGTGGTCTGGCCACTGGCCAGTATACAAATACGGATGTCAATATCTCGTACCTGCCGGTAGCCCATATCTATGGCCGACTTATCGACCAAACTGCGCTTGCCCACGGCGCCTCGATTGGGTACTTCCATGGCGACATGGTGGAACTTGTTGATGATCTGAAGCTCCTCAAGCCCACTGGCTTTCCTTCTGTCCCGCGTCTATTTAACCGTTTTAACATGGGCATCCGTGCCCAGACAGTTGAGGCCGAGGGAATTCGCGGTGCCCTTTCTCGCCGCGTGATCGAAACTAAGATAGCCAACATGAAGCTGCCCCCTGGCAAGGCCCACAACAAGCACTTGATTTACGACCGCATCTGGACTCCCAAGGTTCGAGCTGCCGTGGGCATGGATAGATGCCGCTCTATGGTGAGCGGTAGCGCGCAGTTGGACCCTGATGTGCAAAAGTTCCTCCGGGCTGCTTTTGGCAACAACTTCGCCTCAGGATATGGCCTGACAGAGTCGTATGCCTCCACATCTTGCCAAAGCGACGGCGACTTCTCGCTGGGCAACAATGGAGGCCCATTGCCCAGCACGGAGATTTGCCTGGAGTCTCAACCCGACCTCGAGTATTTCGTAACGGACAAGCCTCGGCCACGCGGAGAATTGCTCTTGAGGGGCAGTTCCATTTTCCGCGGATACTACAAGAACGAAGCTGAGACGGCGAAGGCACTTGAACCTGATGGATGGTTCCACACTGGTGATATTGCCGAGATCGACGAATTGGGACGAATTAAGATCATTGACCGCAAGAAGAACGTTCTTAAACTGTCTCAAGGAGAGTATATCTCGCCCGAGCGCATCGAGAACGTCTACATGGGTAGTTCCAACCTTATTGCCATGGCTTACGTCCATGGTGAAGGTACCCAGTCTGCTTTGGTCGGTATTTTCGGTGTGGATCCGGAGAATTTTGCGCCTTTTGCCAGCAAAGTTCTCAAGAAAGCCATTGCAGCTGATGACATTGCTGCCGTGAAGGTTGCAGCCAAAGACCCCCGCGTTGTCAAGGCTGTCTTGAAGCATCTTGACAATATCGGCAAGAAGCATAAATTCAACGGCTACGAGCGGGTACGGAACTGCCTGCTGGATGTCGAGCCGTTCACGGTCGAAAACGAGTTGCTAACACCTACGTAAGTCCCTCACCCATCACTATATCCCCAGATATGTGCATCTGCTAACCTTTATCATAGACTGAAACTCAAGAGACCTCAAACCGCCAGGAAATATAAGCCCGAAATCGAGCGGATGTATATCGAGATCAATGAGGAGGCTGCTAAGATCAAGCCGAAGCTGTAAATACCTGGCTGGACTTTAAGCCGGCTTCTCACATTTATTGTTCATGCATATCAGAGATGGTGAAGGAGCGCATGCATTTAATACCCTCGAAAACAATCTTAGACTTCCGGCTATTAGATATTTATGCTTAACTGTAATAATAACACAACTTGCCATTACCTAAGGGACCTATTAGGTCCTAGTCGAGGAGGATTAATTTAAGTTGCTTGTGATACTCAAGTTGCTCCTTAGGTACCTAGTAGCAAGTTCTACTACCTTAGCAATGATTTTAGATGGAAACCTGCGCAATTGCCTAGTCGTGCTTACCTTAAGTGGTAGCTTCTCCTATAGGTCGTAGCACCTACCCAGGAAATAGACAACGTGTGTGCTAAAAAGGCCAGCTTGTATTATGGCTAGACAGCCTGTAACTTTCCTTTTTTTTTTTCCCTTCCTTTGCAGTATTAATTTTCTAAAGAAGTTGCCTAAAGTAATGTTAAAACATTAGATAGAGTTTCTTTTATATGCGCAGATAGGATTGTTCTACTTGTTGCTATTGTCTGTTACCTAGGTAGTGGGTAGATTAAAGATAGCCTACGCTACTAGATATTTATTTCACTATGACCAGCATCTATGCGCTTGTCGTGATAAACAAATTTAAGATCATGCTACGTAGCTGCTCCTTTTAATTATAAGCAATATTTATAAATATTTACTTTATTAAATAAAGTGTTTTAATATAAATATAAAGATTAAACTAATTTTTTAAAGGAAAATTTAATAATATAATTATATTTTTAAAAGTTTTTATATAATATAGTTAACTAACTAACTAACTAATTATTTATTATTATTTATATTTTATAAAAATTTTTTTATTTAATATAATTATAGATTTAACTAGTTAGTTAGCTAGTCTATTATAATATTTAAGTTAAAAAATTGCTATATATTAATAAAAATTATGTTAAATTAAGGTTTTAGTCATTTTTTAATAGGTGGGTAATATCTACACTTTAGTTACCTCTACAACCATAAACCATGACTTGGTACTGCAGTTGCCAACATGGCAACGCCAGCTAAAGATCTTGTTGCCCTGACTTTAGAGGACGGGCATAGACCATTCAAACGGCCGCGGACCGAGGACTCGGAGTCAATAGACAACGTCGCTGAGAGGCTTGGAAGGTGCCTTGAGGCACAAGTGTTCCCCCACGTGGAACGCGCAACCGCGCAGCTCCCGGCCGATGTCTACGACATTGATAAACTTGGTGCTAAAGTAATCACAATCATAGTGGATAAAGGATTTGAGCAGAAGTTTCACGAAGGACGCGGCCGGTTAACATCTACGGCGGAGCTAACCATAGCGGCGGGCATACACAGGCTTGTAACGGAGCTCGCGGCTGGTCCCGTATGTGTTTCTTTTCCATTGGGTCTCGCAGAGCACGTGCTGACATTGATAGCATTATCGTCATTCTTCTCCTATACCACCACTACCACCACTACCACCCACCGATCGCACCGAACCTCGCGAACCGATAGGAGCGCCTACGATACTACCTTCTATTGAACAAGAACTGAACGATGATGCAAGCGAGGTAGAAGCGGACTATGCCGGTAGCGATGACCTCGGTTACGAAGACGAGGAGGAAGTGGACGAGGGTGCGAGTGAAGTAGTGGATGAGGAATCAGACTTCTATGAGGAAGCGCAACTGGCTGCCCTCCAGTCCGAGTTCGAGTCCGAGCCCGAGCGGGAGCCCGAATTCAAGTTTGAGAAGTCACCCCAGCCGATTCAAATCCGTACCCCGCCGCTACAAACTAGAAAAACGAAGAAGAAGAAGAAGAAGAATCAACAGATATCACCCCAGCAATTTCGCACAAGAGCCAGAGCGTTTCAATGGCAGTCGGGCAAGTCGTTCGATTCGGCAGGTGCCGCTTCTTCAAAAATGCAACATCGGTTTAATCTCCCCGTACGACCATACCTATCAGCATCACAACGGCAACAGGCCCGATCACTAGTTGCTAATGCTCGACTACCTCGCGACGAAATCCCGCCTTCCGCCATTTTCCACGTTGATTTCAGCCACCACGAGATTCGTCATCTTCAGCGCCTTGCTAGGATATTATATGGCCGACCGTTCATTAGTGGCCAGAGGTCGATCTCGCGTGACTTGCGTAATATACTGAAGAAGGTGCCTGCCATCCGATATTCTTTAATTAAAATTCATGGGGAGAATTATGTTGGTTATGATGCACCGCCAGCCTCACTCACGAAACGATCGCCTGGCGATGTTACGAACTTTCTGGACGACCTGTATGGCAAAAAGGTTGAGGCAATACCCACGGTTCTTTCGATAGAACAAAGCGATCCTCTTGCCCAAACCGAAGCAAGTAGAGCCGGCCAAATGCCGAAACTGTTATTGTCCAGGGAGATTATGGGTAATAAGCTAGGGTGGTCTCGGACTTACAGCAACTTCATAACTTCTGTCAGATGCATCAGGGAAGATTATCTAGAGCCGCAGGTCGAGTGGACAAATTGTGCCGGCGATATTATGACTATCAGCTGGCTATCCAACACGGAATTTCTGTGCGGCACAACCACGCATTCCGATTCACATAATCAACAATACAACAAACCCGGGAATCTCTTATTAGGGTCCACCGTAACAAATACCCTGCGGGCGTACCCAGATCACCGAGTTGTTCGGCCGCGCGTTTCTAGTGGAGAAAATGCCTCGGAGTCAATGGTTGCAAGCCAAGATCCATGGCTTTTTACGTCTGTGGTGTCGTCCGACTATGATCCGTCGTATGGGCTAGCGTTTACGTCCAGCTTTGATAAGACCGTGAAGGTCTGGAAGCCCCAGGATGGATCTATGGTGGCTTTAGGAACCTGGAAACATGAAGGACGCGTCAACTTTGTGGTCACATCGAAGAATAGCTCGGGTACTGTTGCCACCGCTGCGGATGTACCGACCGAAGCCGTGAGAGTTTACCACCTTGACCCATCGAATGTATCTGGCAGTAGGTACGACTCGTACTCGTGCACAAGAGTGCACGACGAAGATTACACACCATCTGATAAATGGGCTTACTACCCAGCAGCCATTCGGTGGGGCTTGGCACCTGAGGTGAAGCACCTGCTATTGATCGGGTATTCCCCTAGAAGCCCTACAGGTGAAGATAACGAAATACCGGAAGATAAAATGAACACCGGTGAGCTTTGCCTTTGGGATACCTCCACAAGAACTCAGGTCAAAGTCAATAGCGCCAAAACCCAGAACGTCTTTGAAGTAGCCTGGCATCCCTCATGTGCCAGATTTGCTGCTGCCACTTCGGCTTCTCAAACACTTGAGAAATCAGATCAACTGGCTCGGACTCAGATCCGAGTATTTGAACTGAATGACGCTGGACAGTACACTGCTATCAAGACCCTAGACTGTGCAGCCGTCGACATAAATGAGCTCTCCATAATGTAGCTATTATCCCCTTTACACCCCTCGTCCGTTTGGACTATTGGTATAAGCCACTAACATAAATCAGGCCCAACTGCCTCAACTATTCGTACATAGCGGCTAGTTGTACCGACGGCAAGGTGTACGTGTGGGACACAGCAGGAAGCGACTTGCCCATGTGTGTGCTAGAACATGGCGGTAAGCTCGAGTGGCTAATTATTACCCGGTAACCGTGATCATGACTAATAATATTTGTAGAACCTGTTGAGGAGCTCCTGGGAGAGCGAGAAGAGGAGGACGTGGGCGTGAAATTCACAGCCTGGGCCACTACTGCCGATCGACTTTATACCGGCTCGTCGGACGGTGTAGTAAAAGTCTGGAACATTCGCCATGGCAGATGTGTGCTTATCAGAGACCTAATTGAAGTTGCAGCGCCTATTACCCACGGCGCATTTTCCCCGGATTTTACAAAGTTGGTCATTGGAGACGGGAGTGGGCGTGTTTACTTGCTAGCCTTGGAGGACCCCGAGGACGTAGATCCCACACCAGACCAGGGAGGCAAGTCTGAGGCCTTCTTGAACGTGCAGACCAGCAGTGGCCAGCAGCTAGCTATCCGTAGGCCTCGACCATTTATACCCCATCCGGAACTGCCTCCGCCGGGTGAACAGGGTAACCAGTCTGAGCTCATGGCCGGTCAGGATATAGGAAGGGGTTATCTGAACACTGGCCAACTTGTTGTCCATCCCAATCCAACCATAGGCGTAGTTCAAGGATCGAACTATGAAGCAACGGGTCTATTCCGAAAGGAAGCGCACCTTAACGACGACCCCAACCAGCCGCTATTAAGTTCCTTTCAGCCAAAGCAACAGGAGAGCTACCAGTCGAGCCGTCCCTTGGATCACGGCTTGAACGTGTTTCGTCGACAGCAGGATAAAGAGCATAGCTCAGAGGAAGTAGACAAATCTACGTTCTCCTCGAATCTCAAACACCCGCTAATAAGTGAAGAGTGTTGCTTCGACCCCAGTACTTGGCAGGAGTTAGTAAAAGAAAAGGCGGAGCTTGACGATAGGCTCATTGATCTCGACTACGAGACTAGCATTTTTGACAGTGAAGACGAATATTATGAGCCTTGACCGCCGCTGCCGACGCTCCACACGACCAACAGCATCTACATGGTTAAAAGAAGAAGAGCCATCATTGGCTTCTTTTTTCCCCTCTCAATATTTGGTTTTTAAAGTGAGCAGGAGAAAGCTAGGCCTTATTGTACTCTACATTTAAATACCTTTTGCTTTGCCTACTAGCTAGCTATGCTGTCTTATTAATTTTAAAGAACGTGATAAAGAAAAAATGCCTTTTTACCAACGTGCCATGCAATATTAACATGTAAAGAACACCTTACCTAGGATTATAGAGTAGCTAGCCTATTAATTATTTTATATGTCAGGTACAAGATAAGCAACCAGTTTAAACGCTATACCAGCGACCAGATCAAAGATATATAGGTTATAGATATATAGGTATAACTTAATAAGCCTCTCTTTGCCTTTTAATATAGTTAGTGATATAATGGTAACAGGTAGCTATAGCATGGTTGTACTTTGTAGTCATGCTACCTAGTTATAACGGCATGTCTTAGAGGTTAAACAAAAATCAAGAAAAGTAGCGTAGAGACTAAGGATCTATCTACTAACTACGACCATATATGAGTACCTCTATCTCTCCTCTTTACTGGCTCCCTTTATATACACAGTTGTAGCAAACGGGTCTTAGCAGCACTTTAAAAATAACAGTCTAGACAATGCAGATGTAGATATAAAGTTTATCATGCCTTTTGTATATATATATATACCTAGAAAGAAAAGAAGTGTTAAACTTGGTAATAGATGTCACGAACATCTACTGGGACACTATGTACTGGAACGCAAGGGCAAACATAGTGATATACCTACCTAGCTTAGGTATGTAGTAACTATTTTACTACACAAACTGTCCGCCCCATGGCGTAGCCGTAAAGAGTGTAATAGGTCTAGTATAATATGTAGCGTTGCTTAAGCCAAGCACAGGTTATACAGCAGTAAAAGCTTTTGTATTATCAGTGAACTAAACCTACTTCTACTACCATGTGGCTCGAAAAGGTTTCAAATACAAACCAGGGAAGGAAAAGGAAAAGGAAGAGGGTGAAACCATACTTAGGCGCGTGAAGCTGTCCTAGTTATGCTCTCACTGGCCTAAAAAGGGTAAAAGAAAAGCCAGTGTCATAACTATTAGCAGGAGGGCTCTCTTTGATAGCCTAAGTGCCTAAGTAAACTTTCTGTACCTCGTTTTTACACGTAAAATAGGGAAGATGAAAGAGCCAACCCGGAAACTTCCTCAATGCAACTGCCAAACGCCGATCCATGCAGCCATGCAAAGAAGAGGTGCTGTCGAGATGCAATGCCATGCCAGGCAATTGAGCCACCACATACAGCCTAGTCATGTTTCGCTGAACAGAGTCAAACCGAATTCCCGATCGCCTCTGGGTACATTGTCTCCTATCCAGTACCATTGTATTGATCTGGGGCTGGGAAAGCAAAACCGGGTGGGAACACTGGCATCCCGTTTTGACCAGTTCCTATGCCGAAAGGGAACTGTGGGATATCAGCCTGTCCCTGCAAGGAGTCGTTGGGAGGGCCATTGTCCTGGCGATAGTCTCGTTTATTTCGCCAATGATTAACGTTAACGTTAACACTAACGTCATCTTCGCTACCGCCCCGGCTGGACTTGGGACCGTGCCGGCCACCCTTGTCCGTCTGCATGCGTCGGCTGATCGCCTTGGACGACACGCCAGCACCGATCTCGATGTCGGGCTCCTCTACAACCATGCCCGTCTCGATCGATCGGCCACCACTACCTCCAAACTCGGCAGTCAACATCCATTTGCGGTCGGCTTCCGTCAACTTCGAGATGGGTATGACGCTGATGCCGGTTTGGTAGTCGCTGCAGTCACGTGGACCAAAGCCAACCCCCCATCGCGTCTACAAGCTCGTTAATGGTTGTCATCAATCAAAAGGGCTTTGCAGGGGTCTTCGCTTACTCTGAACGCGCCGCTTTCCATTGCTTCTTTAGCGTGCACTGCATCCGCTCGAGTGACCATTTTGACAAACGCGTGGCGTTTATCTTTATTCACGATACAGGTCTGGACTTGGCCATGGCGGCTAAAAACAGAGCGGAGCTCAGCCTCAGAACACCTGTGTCAAAAGAGTAAGCCACCAGTTCGAAATATTTGTCCTCGGTTTACTTACGTCACACCACCCACGAAAAGGGTTCTGCTAAGGACTGTAGTGCTACCATCAGTATCATATCTGGAATGTCGGTTGCGAAGGAACGTACCCTTGATATGGCCTTGTGGAAGGCTTCTGTCATAATCGACCCATTTCTCACTGGGGCGTGGGAAGTCCTGGGGGGTCGGACTACGTCCACGACGACCTGGCGGGCTGCGTTGGCGATAATCTGCCCCCCGCCCACGCCGATCACGGTCGTCCTCGAAGCCTCCGTAGTCGCGGCCGCGCTGGTCCCATTGCCGTGGTGAACGGGATCTTGATCTATCGTGATATCTGGGGGGTGATCTCACCGGATTGAAGTTACGATCACGTGTTCCTTCCGGTCGGGCGCCGGCTTGAACCCACGAACCACCGTAAGCTTGCTGTCCTGTCTGATAGGGAGGTTGATGAGGTACAGAGGGATGGGCGGCCGGTGGTGGGGCGCCAGCACCCGTGCCAGCACCATTTTGGATCGCTGCAATAATGGCGGGTATTTTGTCCGGAGGAATACCCTGCTCCGACAGCAACTTGATAAGCACGAGTTGTTGCTGAACCACCGGGTCCACACCAGCCGTTGCCGCCGGTAGTGCATTAGGGACAGCGCCAGGGAGACCAGAGCCCTGAGGAGCTCCAGCCACTGGAGGCACGTAAGGTTGAGCCTGGACCGGAAGTTGGGGCTGTTGAGGCTGTGCAGCGTATGGATAAGACAAAGCAGGCATATTTACAGGCGGGGGTGCTGCAGAATAAGTAGCCGAGGCCGGTACTAGGGCAGGAACTGCAGGAACCGGGGTTGGAATTTGGCCTTGCGCCGTCTGCGATGCCGGTGGTGGTGCAATGCCCGGTTGGGCTAGTGGTATGCTGAAGGGGCTGGCAGTAGCAGGGACGGAGTTGCTCGTCGGGGGCGCCGTGTTCTGCCGGGCAATGTTCTTGAGAGCCTCCATGATGGCATTCGGGGCCTCAGTGCTAGGTGGGTTAGGTGGATTGGCCGGTAAACCAGGAAGACCAGCCCCAGGAGGCGGACTTCCTACGGGCGTAGTCGACTCATCTAAATGCAATGTGAAAAAAACAAATCAGATACACGAACTAGAAGGAAGAATGCACGAAGCATTCCAATCTCAGAAACGTCTAAACAACCAGGATAAAAGCAACCTACTTTGAGCGACCGGTGCGTTAAGCTTTTGCTTAAAGGTCTCAATCATAGACGCTGGGAATGTTTGACCCTTTTCCCAGATATCAACAAGCTTCTTGATTTTCTCCTACTCACACGTATTAGGTCAATGGATCGTTCATCGTCATAAATAATATGTATGTATTGCAAGGTCCCAGTGAGGCAGGCTAGTTGTTCCTCTCTCTTCAACGCTGTCCCAAAAAACCGGCTGGTTTGACATTACGGCGTACGGGATATAGATGTTCAACTGAATACTGAATAAAGCGTACCTTTTGTTCTGCGGGAGCATTCTGGATTATGTCATTCATCAAGGATGGAAGCAGCTCTGTTACTCTATGGACGCCCGCGGCGTACGTTCCATCTTCAGCAGAGCTATTGATAGGCTGACCATGTTGTTTTGCCTGATCGACCCATCTGCGAGTTACGGAATCTACGACATACAGCACGCCCAGCTTGTGAGTTGCCGGCGCTTTTTTGAAGTGAGTGTAGATCTTCTGAATGAGGACCGATTCGGACTACAGGAACACGGTTATGGTTAGCAAAAATGAAACGACAGCTGCGAAGGATTCGATCCATCCAGTCTTACCTGAACGTTATTCACGCAGAGAGCCGTCAGCGATGTTATACGAGAGCCAGAGACGCCAGGCGGCTTCAAGTTCTGCATGGCATTCAGGCCAGCCTCTAGTTCTGCTACTGCCGACGACATGCTGGGCTGTCGAGCTACCTCTTGACTACTGGCGACGGGGAAATATACGCAGCTAGGAGGCAAGAATAGTAGTAAGTTGCCGCGGGGCTAGCGACAAATGAAATAGTGCGCGAGCTCAGCTGAGTACTTTGATATCACCGAAGACGAGCAGAGATCTTCTAGCACGCTGGTGACTACTAAGTATGGAAAGTACGATGATAATTCGTAGAATGTTGTTACAGCCTGTAATGTCAAGTCTACCGGAAAGGCGAGTGTCGCAGGAATGGCTGCGCACAGAATCTCTCTCGTCGAGTAAGACGAGGCTAGCGATGGTAGCTCGAAGAATACGAACAGACGATGGGTTAAGGAGATTCAATGATAGCAAACCCGAAGGGGATTAATGGTGTTGTAGTGACTTGAGAAGTGGTTTGTGACTACTGGACCCGCTGGTCAAGCCGGAGCAAAGACTTGCCGCGGGGACAATCCTTCTTCTGTCTGTACTGTGCCTGGAAGGTGCAACTCTTGAAGTTCGAGGCGATGCTACGCCTTATGAATGGATATATAAGAACAGGAAATCACCGAGTCTGTAGTAGTGTGTACCGTCGAGATGTGCAAACTACGTGCGCGCGTTGACTTTGAGTCAGGTAGGTCGGCGGCGACTAACGCTCCAGTGGATGGTGGCAATCGCGGTCGCAGTCGCGGGAGCTTTACCGTCCTAGATGCTGTAACTGCCGTCGCGTCGGCTTCTCCGGTGTTGGCGGTGGTCTCGATGACGAGGTTAATGTCGGTGCATTGGTTGTGTCGATGCTCGTACGGGTTGCGAGATGTTGGTGTAAGGTGTTGAGTCCTAGGATGAGGGAAAAGACGGTTGAAATAAATGGGGGTTGAAGACCATGAGGGGAGAAGAGTAGGTAAGTGTGCCTACCTCTTATTATTTGCTAGGTAGAAGTAGTAGTGGTGTTGGTGCGTCTGGGCGTGCTGCAGAGAATTTCAATGTGGAACAACGGCAGTTCCAAGGTTACAACAGACCCATTTATTATTCAAACCTGGCCAATGGACATTGATTATTAAGCCCATTTAGCCCTGAGAATACACTAAGTACCAGACATGTACCCAGGTATCTGATACGAATAGAGCCATTATACAGATCTGTACCCTAAGGTTAAGTGCCTACAATGCACAGCGGTGTCGAGGTGGGCAGTCCAGCACCTCCAAGTTGAATTTACTTTTATGCAAGCCTGACAATCATGTAGCTATGTTATGTACGTAGATGAAAACTGCTAGTATACCTAATATTCATATTGTGAAGATGCAAATTAAATGGCAATGGCCTTTGTTGACTAATCCAGACCCGACCCAAGAACTTGTTGATCAACAAGCAACCTAGACACCAAAAACTGCTAAGTTACCCTGCAGAGTTCGGCATTATCCCAATTAGCTACTAATACTATTGAAAGGGAAAAGCGCTCTACTTTTTTGACACTACAGCATTCAGAAAATCTCAAAAAGGGGCGCCTAGATTGACGTAAGGTGTATATGTGTATATCATTGATAGTAGTAATATGTTCAGTATTCCTATTCTCTTCATTGCGAGTAGATTGGGCAACGGCTCTAATTGTCACCACCGAGTTCACTAAGTACCCACGGTTCGGCCTTCAAATGATATACCGAGTTAAGCGACAGTAATCTGCTCTGGTGAGTTCCCCCTACTTGGTACTGGGTAAGTCTAAATATACAGTACGTGTATGCATGTACAGGGCTCTATGCAGTACCTAAGTATTACGTACCGATGTTCCAAGCTCAAAAAACGGAGTGTCCAAGGCGGTTTCCTGCACAGTTATGTCAAGTCCGGCCATTGTCCAGGGTTCTAATTGGCCAAGTGTTTCCCCATCGAACCCGACTCCTGCCGCCTTTACTAAGTCATCATTGAGCTATTTCTACATCTTTTTTTCTTCCCTTCCTACTTACATATTACCCTATCTCTTGTCAATTGCTGCGACGTCCTGTCAATCCTGCCACCCTCGCGCCGTCTTAGCCTCACATTTCACCACATCATGGCCTCTACATTACGTATGAGCTCTTCCGCTCTACGGGCCTCTTTCAGAGCTCCTGCCCTTAACTCGCGGACCACTGCTTTCAACGCTGTGCGATGCTACTCAGCCAAGACCCAGACTCTTAAGGAGCGCTTTGCCGAGCTACTCCCCGAGAAGATTGATGAGATCAAGACGTTAAGAAAGTAGGCTTCCCACTTGTCGCGCCGTCTACTGCTGTATCTGACGTGATGCTTACTTTGTCCAGAGAGCATGGCTCCAAGGTCGTTGACAAGGTCACTCTTGACCAGGTCTATGGCGGTGCGCGAGGCATCAAATCGCTTGTCTGGGAAGGCTCCGTTCTCGACTCCGAGGAGGGTATTCGATTCCGTGGCAAGACTATCCCCGAGTGTCAAGAGCTTCTCCCCAAGGCTCCTGGTGGCAAGGAGCCTCTGCCAGAAGGTGTGTACAACCTAAAAGGCTCAGATTAGTCCGTTAAGCACATATGCTAAATCGCTCACAGGCCTTTTCTGGCTTCTCTTGACCGGCGAGGTTCCCACCGAGCAACAGGTCCGCGATCTGTCCGCCGAGTGGGCTGCCCGATCCGATGTCCCCAAGTTCGTCGAGGAGCTCATTGACCGCTGCCCTACCGACCTCCACCCCATGGCTCAGTTCTCCCTCGCTGTTACCGCTCTCGAGCAAACCTCGTCATTCGCTAAGGCCTACGCCAAGGGTGTGAACAAGAAGGACTACTGGGGATACACTTTCGAGGACTCTATGGATTTGATCGCCAAGCTGCCCACCATTGCCGCTCGTATCTACCAGAACGTCTTCAAGGGCGGCAAGGTCGCCCCCGTCCAGAAGGATAAGGATTACAGTTTCAACTTCGCCAACCAGCTCGGCTTTGGCGACAACAAGGACTTCATCGAGTTAATGCGTCTATACCTCACGATCCACACCGATCACGAGGGTGGCAACGTCAGCGCCCATACCACTCACCTCGTCGGTAGTGCCCTGAGCTCCCCTTTCCTCTCGCTCGCTGCTGGTCTGAACGGTCTCGCTGGTCCTCTGCACGGTCTAGCCAACCAGGAAGTTCTGAACTGGCTCACTGAGATGAAGAAGACCATTGGCGACGACCTCAGCGACGAGAAGATTAAGGATTACCTATGGTCTACTCTGAATGCGGGCCGTGTCGTTCCTGGTTACGGACATGCTGTCCTACGCAAGACCGACCCTCGCTACATGGCCCAGCGCACCTTCGCTCAGGAGAAGATGCCTAAGGACCCCATGTTCCAGCTGGTCAGCCAGGTCTACAAGATTGCGCCCGGTGTTCTGACGGAGCACGGCAAGACTAAGAACCCCTTCCCCAACGTTGACGCCCACTCCGGTGTCCTACTCCAGTACTACGGCTTGACTGAGGCCAACTACTACACAGTCCTATTCGGTGTATCGCGTGCCATTGGTGTGCTTCCCCAGCTCATCATTGACCGTGCCGTCGGTGCTCCTATCGAGCGCCCCAAGAGTTTCTCGACCGCCAAGTGGATCGAGATCTGCAAGAAGCTGTAAAAGGAGTGTAGGCTAAGATGTATGATTTGATTTCTGTTATTGAATGGGCACAGGTTACAAACTATAGACGGTCTGAGGGTGGCATTGTATCAATGGGGGCGTCGTATTAGAAAATGTCCCCCGATACCAAAAGCTACACTTGTACATTAATATATCATGATTGTGCTTTTAATATAAACGCTGTGCGCCTTCAGTTATCAGAGAAAGCCGTGCAGTGCTTGTACGCCCCGAACCGCCCAAGCTTGCGCTTTCCACCTTGAGACAGAAATCGACGTCAATAATTCTTATCCCGAGGGAATGCAGCTCTACCTGGGACTCGACATTGAAGTTCAGTCATTTTCGTCATACCTAACACGAGTGCCCTCGTAGGTCATAGCTAGTTCTACCTGGATTTGCTAGGCAGTGGAATGCCACTACAAGCTCTGAGCCCAGTTTGCTCGACTCACGTCACGAAGAAGCGCAAAGGTATAGTAGCACCTAATCGGTGGGAAAGAAAGGACCAGCCGACGTTGTTACGAGGTTTATTTGATACGGATGTACTGTATGAAAACCTAACTTGAAAAAAAGTGGTGTTTTGGGGAAATCCGAGAGTGTTGAGTCCCGATAGCGGGGTACTGAATCTTGCTGAAGTGAGATGCAAACAAGGGATAGGAATCTTGCCGGGCTTACTATACTGGGCTTAGAAATTGTTGAGGACGCCACAAAGCAACAGGTATTCGGAGAAAGAAAATACTTTCTATAAGCAATTTATTCCCTGCCACATATGCCACATAGACCAATTCACGTCAGTAATAGGTACCCAAGAAGGCCAACAGTAGTAGCTAGAAAATTTTACGAAAATATTTCTTCATGCCTTTCCTCATACGTAGGGGTTGGCATAGCTGTATACCCGATTAGGTTAGAATATTTATTTTGGGGCGGTCCCCTGATTAGGAGATTACGGCTCGAAATTAATAGATGCAAACTATTACAGATGTACTGCTCTGTTGAATTGTTACCCGAATACGATTGGAATTGGATTTGGGTACAAAGAAATTTAGAAGTAAGAGCAACACTATAGGAGTACCTACCTACGGTACAACATATCAGATCACCAGTAATAAGGAAATCCTGTAGATAATCTTGGCATAAGCGTAGGGACTTTCTTACTACGTTATCTCTACATCTGTAGGTCGTTTACCACAGGCCCGAGCTGTCGAGTGCCAGTTATATGTATGCCCCTTAGGACCGATACGGCTGTCAACGGACCTTGGTAAAGCACTTGAACATGCCGAGTAACAACGTTCCCACGAGACAATTACATAGTAGAGCCTGGGGTTGAGGTCGAGGTAACTTTCTCTGGCCGCGGTTTCGTTTCGGGTAATCGGCCGGTCTGCGAGAATCGGGGCAGTAATCAACAATCGGGGTACCGACAGGCCAATCAGCAGCCAGGTAGCCCACAAGATAATCCGCCGGGTCGTTATTAAACTTCCACATCCGGAAAGGCCCGACCCTGCTCCCTCAAACAACCCCCAAAAGCCTCAAAGATTCGGGGCCAAGCAAACCAAGGCAGGACCAAGGTACAGCAGTCCTTATGTAAGGTTAATAGCACCTTACTGATGTACATACAGTATAGTAGCTCCGGGTATGTACCTTGTCAATGCTGTGTCTCGACTTACATGCTTGCGCGACATTTACCCTATCCTGTCAGCTTCACCGAAATAGAGTTTTCTTCTTCTTCCTTTCTCTCTTTCCCTTCCTTTCTTACCTCTGTATCAATCAGACTCTCCTGCATACGCATCCGTCTACGGACTCCTATCATAGCCCTCCCACCTCGCGACGAAGCACTCGATTGCCTTGGTCAGGCCCCCCTTCCCCAGTAACGACGCCGAGATATGTCTGCTGCTACTACCGCCACAATGCCGCCTCCTTTGACGGAGAAGAAGCTTGAGAAGAAGCCCATCAAGTTCTCGAACTTGCTGCTTGGCGCCGGTCTTAACCTCTTCGAGGTCACCACCCTCGGACAGCCTCTCGAGGTCGTCAAGACCACCATGGCTGCGAACCGAGGTGACGGCTTTGGCACTGCTCTCGGTCGCATCTGGGGTCGTGGCGGTGTCCTTGGATGTAAGTCGCGTGTCCCCCTCTGTTTTTACCTCATCCGCATGTGCCACGATGTGCAACATGCTGCGCATGATGTTGTTACCCAACCCAGTCTACATATCGTCTCATAGCTGTCACTAACTCGCGACACCTTCACACAGTCTACCAGGGTCTAATCCCTTGGGCCTGGATCGAGGCCTCGACCAAAGGTGCCGTGTTGCTTTTCGTTGCCTCCGAGGCAGAGTACTATGCTCGGGCCGCCGGTGCCTCTGAATTCGGTGGTGGTATTATCGGTGGTGTCACCGGTGGTGTCGCCCAAGCCTATGCCACTATGGGATTCTGCACCTGTATGAAGACGGTCGAGATTACCCAGCACAAGATTGCCGCTGCTGGTGTGAAACCCCCCAGCACCTTCACGACGTTCATGGACATTTACCGGAAGGAGGGTGTCCGCGGCATCAACAAGGGTGTCAACGCCGTCGCCATCCGACAGATGACCAACTGGGGCTCGCGCTTCGGCCTGTCCCGTCTCGCCGAGCAGGGCATCCGTCGCGCGACCGGCAAGGAACACGGCGAGAAGCTTTCTGTCGCCGAGAAGATCTTGTCCTCCGCTCTGGGTGGTGGTCTCTCGGCTTGGAACCAACCCATCGAAGTCATCCGCGTCGAGATGCAGAGCAAGAAGGAGGATCCTAACCGACCGAAGAAGATGACGGTCGGAAATACTTTCAAGTACATCTACGAGACTAATGGCATCAAGGGTCTCTACCGCGGTGTTGCCCCGCGTATTGGATTGGGCGTTTGGCAAACGGTTTGCATGGTGGCCATGGGTGACATGTGAGTCTTTTACTCTTCAATCTGATGAAATACACTACTGACATGACTTTCTACAAATAGGGCCAAGGCCTACGTCGAGAAGCTGACTGGCGACAAGGTCACTGCTAAGCATTAGACGGCGTTTAAACGGGTTTGCTCGGGCTTTGGGGGCACCAATAACATTGGAAACACATGTATAGATTCCTCTTGCTGATGGGCTATTTTGTCTGGTTTACACTTAACTGTCACTTTTTTTAGAGCCGAAGCCTACAAGCCTGCTCAGCAGTGGTATATTATCCAGATCTTTCTTGGGACTTATTTTACACCTGTATGTGTATCATGGGGGTGGCTATGGTTTTTCTTTGCGTGGATAGCTCGGAATGTCGAAGTATTACCAAATAGACACGAGAATGCGGTATGGCCTTCTCTTTATTCAATACGAGAGGACAATGGAACGCCTTTTTTTAAGTGCAGTGGTGCCATGTAATTCCGTCTACGGAGCTTGTTTATTGTGCATATACTACCAAATGAGTGATGCTATGCTACTGCCATCATACTGGCAGTTCAAAACCGCGCAGAAATGGGTTTATTCTCGACCTGCTTCCTTGATACTTTCCGACGTCGTCGTATACGCCAACTTAGTCAAGTTGAGTCTCTGCTATACCATGAATTTGGACGCACTGCACCACCGGAGACAAGATGCGGGACGTGATATGTAATGCAGTCGTCGCGCAAAGCATGAACTAGAACAACAGACACACACAACACGCATACAAGCACACTCACGTATTTGCTCCTTCCTACCTTTTCTTGTTTACAATATTGGTATGGTGTGAAGAAGCAAACTACATACCCACCTCCTCCTCCTGCTGCTGCGTCTTCTTTCTTCCTTGATCCTTTCTTCTGAGGACTTCACTCTTCTCTCCCAACCTACTATGCAGACACTTGCCCGACTAACTAGACACAGCCCGGCATAAGGTGGATACATAGGTACACACATATTTCGTCTTTCGCCCAGTTTGTTAGTCGTGATAAGGCAAGAAGGCTCGTTTTCATGTTGTTCTCATTAGTTGGTTATCGTTCTCACACGCTGACCACCCGCCGTCTAGCTGTGGCGGGGTGACTGACCCCTTTCCGTGAAAATTCGGAGATGTTAAAAAATATTTATTTATTTATTTATTACACTTCTCTTCTATCTTATTCATTTCGTTCCTTACCCCGAAGGTATGACGTAACGTAGCCTTGGCTGGGTAGGTTAGGGTAGGGTAGGGTCCTAGTCATCCATCCTTTCGGAGAGCGAAAGGGAAGGATACGGGGGTTCTTGGCGCTTTGTGGGATCGGATCTCTCTCTGTGTATGTACATAGGTAAGCATGGCCGGTATTGAAATCTCCGTCGGAGAAAGAGGAATAGGCGTGTGTATGTATGCTTTGTTGCGTCATCGCTGTTTCTTGTTATTGTTCTCGAAGGAGGGAGAGGGAAGGATTCGGAGCTGATATTTTGCGTCTAGTTATACATAGACGGATAAAGCCAAGCAATCAAGTACCTAAGTATCTAATGACAGCCGTGATGCTGTTGCCGTCGGTAGGGAGGACGAGAAAGGGCTGAAGGCATGTCACTCAAATTGCTCTCGGCTTCGGTAAGTAGGTAAGGTATAGTTTCATAGGTCCTTGTGTTTACCATATCTGATTGTCGTAAGTTCCCATGGGATCTCGAGAACAGACGGGTTCGAGCAACTCAGGCGAGTTAATGAGCCATGGAGCCCGTGATAGGACGTTATCGTCCCGCGCACTGCTGCTTTTCTACAGACGTATCCTAAGCCCGACGTCTCCCGGTCTCTTCCTGCCTGGTGATGATATTGCAGGACGTTCTACGCAGAGAGAAACCTCACCATCTACATGTCCTCTCCAGAAGGCCATCGAGCTTCACTTTTTGACCATTCTGCAAGGCTACGGGCAAGGCCGTACCTAACATTTATCTGAGGAACCGCTACGCTTCCATCTTCAAGCTCCGGCTTACCGATACCCAGCCCCTGCCGTCACTTGGACGTGTATCTGGATTTGTCATGACCCTGCTTCGCAAGTGTAGGTAGAGGGCCAGGTTCCAGAGTTCTTCTTGTTCTTATTTTCAACGATGGTAAGGTACGCCATGGTACCGGAACACACCATGAACTCTGGGCTTACTCCCATCCATATCGGGATCAAACAGAGTATCCTATACAATGGTAAAGTTTGCCGTTTTCCTCACCCCTTCTAACACCTCGTATCACAATAAAGCCATGTTACAGGTGCCCATGACAACAGCTCCAGTCAATGACAAGATGTGCGGGTTCCGGGTAATTCGTGACTCTGGTCTCTTATATATAATGACCAAGTCGGGGTCATAGACCTGCTGCCCTTCACATCTATCAATAAGCTACTATATCTCGTTTCGTCGGTAGCCCGAGTATTAAGCCTCACAGCTACAGGTCGGTTCCCTTCTTCGAGAAGACTCAACATTGCACCTCAAGTACTACTCAGAACTTCCCCTGGCCTGCTGTGTATATGACCTACACAAGAAACGCACGCGCCTAATTACCAGTCCATAGCCGTTGCAAGACGCACACAATGGGAACAATGGCTTTGTGGGACGACTGCTGTGACTGTTGTTCTTGCTCACGACTACCTATTTATCCCCGTCTTTAGAGACCATGTCGGATACAAAGTGTTCAGGAGATGTTATAGACCTAGGTCTTCTCCTAGAATGTATTTCATGGATACCTTCTTTACGTCCGACAGCTGTCCTGGCCATCTGCTTTGGCTCTCACAGAAGACTCTCCACGGGTAAGATAGATGTAACTAGCGATTTATATCACGCCGTAGCCATGGAGGGGAGGGATACGCCTGTGTTCCCACTATCTTCGTTACATGTTGTAGTTTGTTCCCAGACTACCTAATTGTCGAGAGAGGTTTATGTGTAAGAATACCAGTGTTGACCACCTCTACAAGGGGTTTAGCTGTTGCATTTGATTCTGATACTTCTGGCCTTGCTACTTGGGCTTGACGTGTGGTTAACGAGAGACAGCAGAAAATTCGGCTGATATCTATGAATACAGAGATTGGAAATTCCGAAGTCAAGCGCTATATGTTCATCAACTCTAGTACTCGCCTGGTTTTCGTAATCTACATGTTCCTAGTATTCGGCCTGGTCTGGGCACATTAAAGTATCATTGCACAGGGCACATGGTAGAGAGATGCCTATCATAAGGGAGACGGATATCAACGAACATCCATGTAGCTGCAGACTTAGCTCATAGTCTAGTCACGTGCATTGTGAATAGTTCCTGCGGTATAGAAACGAAGGTATCGAGAGTCAGGGCATCCACACAAGAAACAAGGGGGCGGCATTACAGCAGTTTCTAACCAAGAGATAAGTGACATGTCCAGATCTTGTCGTCCAGTCCCAACGCCATCGGAGCCCTGAATAGCACGCTTCTCTAGTGCGAAGGTGTGCAGGCTCATTCGCTTAAACCAGAACCAACCACTTATAAACAGGCAAGTTAAGAGTGCACCTGTAGAGTATCAGACATAGCTTCAAAACTTGTAACTCGTTTTGCTTGTAATGAATAAATACGCCACCAGAGAGAGCACGTTTTTCTTTGCAGGTGTTTCTATCAAGCACAGCTTAAGGAATGTACCGCACACCATCCCACGTGAGAAGATCGTGTAAGAAGAATAATCTGAAGAATGTGAATGTGTACTAATAGCGTTGTGCTTAGGGTTCGCGAGGCTGGGTCTCGGCCGAAGCGTCCACCAACAATGGCAGGCAGGGTACAAGCGGCACAGCTCGGTTTTCCAAACAAGCCTCCCTTCTGTGGAAAGGGACAGGCCGGCTTCCGCCTCACTGCGGGCTTCAGGACAAAAGGCACCTCGTAAAGGCCATGTCTACGTGTATAGAGACATATACATACGTCGTGACCTTGAAATGTCATGATGATCATAATTGTATGACCTGTGTCTTGTTATATATTTATCTATCTTAAGTATCTACTACCCCTGGAATATGCTGTACACCACGGGGGGGTTATTTTTTTTCATCGTGTGTAGGTAGATACGTAGTCTATAATTAATGCGATGACTATGAAAGAAAATCGAAAATGTAATTTAAACAAAACAAAACAACAATCCTCGTTTATATTGAGGGGCGTTTCATCATAGTTCTGTAGGATGAGTCCCACGTTTGTAGGACGCCAGAACGCTGCTACCTCGGTGGCCAGGTACCTGTTCATCGGGACTGTTCTTGCAGCTGACTTAGGTGCTCATTAATAAGATATGTATATATATGTACGTGTTCTGTTATATTACATATCACGGTATAGGTTAAGTAAAGGGTAACATAAAGTCTACTCGCGGTTTCCACGTTACGTTTAATGATACTAAAATTGTCCTAATTAATGATGATTACGTTTCACATACCTGCCTACCTACCTAGTACTTGCGACAAAAGACTGACTAGAGTACGTACGTACGTAGGTACCGTAGAGTTAGAGTTAGCTAGGAAGCTTATGATACTTACAGATTATGATGTGATATGATACTTCGACATCGGGCTTCACAGCCATTTCAAAGGAGATTCCAAGGTTTACCCTGTAACGACATCCATCCATCTGACCAAACCGTGATGCGGCTGCCGTGCAACATGCAACTCTATCTCACAGGTACTTATCATGCAAGTATGTAAGATGGGTATTCCTCTCTCCCATGTCGATGCGACGTTATCCAGGTAGGTATCTGGTGTACCATGAGTGTACGAAAGGTGGCTCAGACAGGCCAAGACGGGCGTCTGTGAGCCTTTTAAGTTTTAAGCAAGGGTTTTTCTTTCTTTCTTCCTTATCCGCGTAAGTAAAAACGAAACGCGAAAAAAACAACCGGCACTTGCGATCCCCATTTGAAACAAACTTCTACCTACCGACGTGTAATTACATACTTGGCCTAAATAGATACCTACCCTAGGTCGGCGAGCAGAAGAAACTTGGGTTTGGAAGCATGATCTGCGCCAAGCCCGTGGCACAGGGCTCGAATGAGTAAAAATCCGTTACACGCACAGCTCGCCTTAACCTTGGCTCTCTCGGCTGGATGGATGGAAGAGGTGGCTTGCGGCACAGAGTTAGAGTTGAGTGGTGTTTTGTTTTTCGTATGCAGGCACATATGCAGAGATGTATGTATTGTATGTATGTATGAACTTGAAGTTACCCAATAACTTCAAACAGACCGTTCGTTTCCTTATCACCTTATGCTGTACCATACCTACGTGACGGTCACAAAACCAACCGACCAACCAACCAACCAACCAACCATGCATGCTTCGCAAATCGTGAAGAACGCCTAACCTAGCCCGTTAGAGCGGCTGGGTCTATGTGTGTGCCGGATCTACATCTACATAAAAACATGCATACGCACGGTGTTTGCGTTTTTGCTGACAGGAGAAAGCTTTGAGCTTGAGATTGAGCTTTTTCAATATCCATCCATGCTGAGAAACGCGTGCCAAGAAACCCTCACATTCCAAGCCCGAGAACTACATTCATACAAACAAACATACCGGTACCTACATACGTTGGATGGAAGCCTGACTGCCTCACTGACGACTACTGTGTTCGTTTCGTCTCGCTTCGTTTCAAAGTCTGGATACTAAGTAGGTGCCAAATGTCGTGTTGTGTCGGCGTCATCACTGTCAACCTTACAGTTAAAGTTGCCTGTTTGTCTCTTCGAGTACCTACAGCAGTAGGGCATTCCTAACCTAGGTAGTGTGACTACTGTATGTATGGTATACTGTATGTTGTACCTGCTTCTGAAGCGGGTGTCTAGACCCTTCTTATATGAAATTCATGGGATACCTATCATCTATCTAATCTAGGTATTCGGACCAGACTTATTTTCCGATACCTATCTATCTGTAGCCTGTAGGGTATTACAATTTACAGCTGTACAGTATTCTGTACCTACCTACCGTAATGAGTCCAGGCTCACTGACATGAAGGAGAGGCCCGATTCTGGGTTCTTGGCTCTCGACGCCGAGATGCTTGGTAGTGTGTCTTTTATTAATATTTTAAGATTATCAAATACATAGCATAGGTACAGCATAGATGAAATATATATGTATCTATGTAGCATTTCAGGCTCAGGTTGTGAGAGCCCTTCATCCGTCCATCGTATCTTTCCCCAGCCTTCTTCTTTTTTCATCGTCTTCCAAGTTAAGTAATAAGCTTCTAAAGGTTGTTGTTCAGGGATATCTGATTTGCCTGTCCGTCTGACAGGGCCGACACGGCAGAGGGCTGGGCTGGGCTGGGCTGTACCTATCAGCGGCCCCGTAGGCTATGCACGTAGTTACCCACTAGCTATGGCTCAGTACAACCCTGAAATCCTTTGGAACTCAAAATCCTACCTTGTTCTAATAGGTAGGCCAAAGCTTCAAAAAGTACGAAAAGAAACTTGAAAAGTCAAGACAAGCTTGCTTTCCGGGAACCCCAAAACCGGTAGGAAGCTCCGGATTGGCCACGAGAAAAAATAAAAATAAAAAAAAGAAAGGAAAAAATAACGAACGCAACAGTAGGTGCACCTGGACTAGGGAAAAGGAGGGTAAGGGACGAACGGAACCGCCGCGGAGGACGGAGGGGGACGGGGTTTGTCTGGTCTGGCCTGGGTTTTAGGTTCAGGATTTGGGGCTTAGGATGGGGTTCTGCTATGTAGGTATCCTTTGCGGCTCGGTCGCTCTTTTTGTTTTGGTTTCCCCTTGCTGATCAACCTATCTTCCTTTCCCGTGTTGCGGTCCCATCCGTTGAAGTGCCGAAGCCAGCGGTCGGTCGGTCGGTCTTTTTGCTCAAGGATGTAGCCGAGTTCTTTGTTCTACATACTATGAGTATGCACAATTGACTGACACATCCCTAAAACTCATTCGTGGCAGGCGGCTAGCCATGGTACCAGACGTCTTGGCTGCCTTACTATGTATATGTACTAGGTAGGTAACCCTAACTACAGGTGGTCTTTTGTTAAACAACCTCACCGTTACGGGCCTAGGGATGGAATGAACGATGGATATTGGTTTGGATTGAACTGGTTCTAATTCGAAAAAAGGATGATGACGGTGTAGTCAATGTATCTATTAACATACCTACATCTGTATGTACTTGAAAAAGACGGTGCGATGCTACCTATAATTGCTGAGCATGTTTACGAAATGTCGTAGCTTGTAATACCTAGGTATATTTTGGTTGAGGCTAACCTCGAACGAGATGGCAGGCAGGATGACAGGATGTGAGAGTTGATGAGACTCAATTGTCTGTCGCTCTGCCAAGAGGATCTTTTGTCGTAAGTGCCGGCGTGTTTTGTTTTATTATGGGAAAAGGTGAGCACTTGGCAAAGGCGATCATAAGACAAACGAAACGACGTCAAACAACAGCACACCTATCAATTTATACAGGATACGGTAAGCATCATACTGTACTGAAAATGTACCAAGTAATACAGCATCGACTGGCTGTGGGACACGCCGAGCTTGGCGGGGGTGGTTCGCAAGCATCTTCTGACGACAGACATTCCTTGATACGGACCAGATTCAGGGTTCGCGAGTTTTGATATTGACATACCTAGTAGACACACCATTTACCGCTCACAGACATGGAGATAGGTAAAATAGGTAAGTCAGGAGGTAGGATAAGGCGAGATGGGCGATGGATGAATGGATATGGTACGCCATGCTGACATGATGACGGCAACTTCCGAATTCGGGTTCCAAATTACTTAAAACAAAGTATGCAGACGTTCTAGATACCCGACTATTGCTTTGACTTTCGCACCCTTTCTGCACGGTGAAGCGATGCAAGTAGACAAGTCGATAGATAGCGGCTCAAAATGGAAACGTTACGCTTTATGAGACGTCTTGGCAGGCATCATCAAGGGATGAAATATCTGGGGCGGAAATGAGCACGGCGACGGCGACGTCTTGGTTCTTGGAGGGCTCCACCGATCCTTTCTTTATTTGTAGTCTTGGCTTGCGATCGCCGGCTCGGGATCTTTGCGGCTCGTGTTAAAGGGCGCGAGGATGGTGAATTGAAGGCCGTCGATAGGTTCCATAAAGTCTGGACTGACATGGTGATAATGGTATGTAAGTTGAAAATGGAGGAGAATGCCTCTTCCTGTAGACCGAGTCCGTCACGAGCTTACTACCAGCAACAGGTGTTATTTGGCTTAGCTGCTGTAGCTAGTATGAACTACATAGCATATGCCTTAGATAAGTGACTTGGCGTGCTGATGGCCAAGAGTCACGGTATGGATGGATAGGGTACCTGTCTCCACGCTTTCGTGTGTGGAAAATGGGGTAAGTCGGACATGAATATAATTGTCTGTTGACACGGGCTGGCTGGCTCTTGGCTGGGCTAGGCGGATATGGATTGTCTTTATATTTTTGAAATAAGAACTTGTCAAGGTGTTGATTGAATAGGCTTGCTTGAGCAGCGATGCTGAAAGCCGTGTGAACCTTGGCAACAGGGAATTAGGTACTCAGGTACATCTGTACGCCTTATGTACATAGTTATCTCGTGTTGGTTGGCAATTTTCGTGACATTCCTGTAGGTTAGTTAAGTCATGAGCCTCTATCTGTATGTATTCATTTGTCCCACAACCAAGCCATCTCCTAAACATAGACTTCAGACTTAGCTGGCGTGGAATGTCTGTGCCTATTCATTGGTCATTGGTCATTGGTCTGGATTGACTTGTCAGGCCGGCGATATCTAGGCCAGTGAACTGGCGAACTTTATCTCGAAGATAGGTATCGGTAGGCACATATAATGGAGGACCTGTTTTGCCAGGTACGATCTGATATTCTGAGCCTTAGCCATCTAGATACTACGTAGGTACGTAAGATACTTTTATGATACTTTGATATTTGACATAGGCTTCTAGAAGAAACGTGGTTTTGATCGTGTGGGTCTGTTGGATAAAATTCGATTCGAAACGTGCTGGTGCGGCAAAAGGTTCGGGGCGGCGAGTAGTGAATTACTTAATTGATGGTGCGATTGTTGGGGGGGCTTTTTTCTTTCGCCTTTTCCTTTCTCCTATGAAAAGACGGCTGGACTTTTTTCAGTGATTGCAGGTCCTATAGCACTGCTGACTCGGGGCCCCCCACGCTGTGGAGCGAGTTGAACAAATATGAGGCCTGGCTTGAGAATTGGTCCGTTTGACCCGGCTGGTAGATACCTCATGTGCTGTACCGTGTAGGTCAACGTGAACAAACACACCAACGGCAAACTTGTTTAGGAGCTCACTTATTTCGGGAGCCTCAAGACTTAGATGACATGTATATTGGAACATGTTTCGAAAGAGCCTCAAGTCTTTCAACGCTCTATGCTTGGCGGTTTGGGGGTGCATACAAGTACTTAAGTACTACCTACAAATGCTATACGTACTGAAAATACATACCCACATGTATGTAAATAAGGGTGTACAGCAGTAGTAGGTTGCTGTATGTAAGTAGGGACTTCCAGGCTCAGACTGGGGGCTGCAAAGATGATCTGCAGACGCTCCAGATTGCTTTTCTTATCTTGTTCATGTTGCTGTCTCCTTATCCTGATAGTGTATCCAATGCATATTCGCCATCTGACTCGATGGCTTGTCAAATCATACATGATACGCATCTAACCAACTTTAGTGAAGTCGGTGACCCCTCCAGTAATCTTATATCTTCGTAGACTCGGCAGGATCTGAGCGTTATTCGATGCGAATCGGATTCCGGAAGCGCGAGATTTTGCCGGAGATAGCGAGCTTCAACCAGGTATCCGTATACAGAACCGACTTGACATAAGAAATAGGGTGATATAATAGTCGCATAAAAATAAATATGCTAGAAATATGCTAGAGCCGACTTGGGTAAAATGCGTAAGATGGACAGCATTTAAATGTCCGAATAATCAGAAGCCATTGACTAGTAGCGGGACTGGGCGTGGAGGTCATGAAATAGATAGGTACTTCTGGTAGACTGTCGACAGCTATACTACAGTAGGTAGAGCAGCTCGACATCGGTATGTCATGTGTCTATCGAGAAATCCTGTCCAGACTGAATGGACCACCTCAGATGCCATTATTTACTACCTACTTAAATGTGTAAGGTACTGATATGATATCTCTATTTCTCTCTAGATAGTCAACGACAGGCCGGCTTGTCTCAAGTATTCAGTAGCGGGAAGGCTAAGGAGAGCTAACTACATACTGTAGGTAAGAGGTACTAATAGGCTAGGTCGCCTAGTTGCCCAGTAGCGATGCAACACCGTGTCCTGACTGTGTTGATGTGAACATTGTTATGATTATTTTGAGTAATAACGCAATCACGCTAGACGACACCAAGAGATGAGCCCTTGCAGAGGGAATCCAATTCGGTCATTGTTTTGCTCTTCTTGCCGTTATGATTGGCCCGAGAGAATGCAGCAGGATATGAGTCCCCGGGGAATTACTGTACAGTGTGGGGTATCGAAAGGAACGTTAGCTAACGCCTGCTAATGCCTGTTAATGCAGTATTTTCATTGCTTCATGCCTTGATGTGACAGTGCGTATTATCATCGTTAAATGTTTGCACGGTTGACAGCGGCAGCCGCTGAGCATTGAGGCGAGTTGACGATAGCTGGAGCTAGGTAGATGATAAGCGACGACCAGGCTGCTAGCTGGGGGATGGGGTTGATTGATCATTCTCCAGGCCCCCCCAACGTGATGACTGAGCCAAGCCGGCACATGAGGATCTACCGCATTTGATCGGGCGGCGCCCCGTGGTTTGATAATGTTACATCATGACCATTGGCGGGACGACAAGGACTTATTTTGTGGTAGGTAGGACGTTTTTTGACCTGTATCCTACTACCTAGTGGTGTTCATGACAAAAATATCCAAGTGACACTAACAAGTTTCATACCAACGGGTTTCAAAAGAGGGTGTGAAGGACAGACAAACGGGTATGTCCGTTCTCTATCTCTAGGCTGTTGTTTGTTGTAATCATGAAAAGGTGCGGCTAAGCGTTCACGTCAAAAGCTCGATGGCGAGCGACGAACAGAAGAGATGTTAATAGTACCTATGATATTAATAGACGTTACCGTAGATTTTGCGGATGGGAACTTAACACATCGCTGGCTGACTTGATATGGTGTGGGAGGCGATTTTCTGGAAGCACTAAAGAATTGCCGCAACCATGAGAACTCGCAAGTGCATGGCCGCAATATACCACCTAGAGGTTGTGGGGAAACGGCCATACCGAACGAATGTTAGGCCCGGGCAGATCGGATTTTTTTTTACCGAGCGCCTCCTTTTCCTACTTCTGGGCTGGAGTTCTGTCGGTGAGCCATGTGAGAATGTACCGTGGAATCTTAAGCGACTTTATCCGACGAGACGGTGCTCGGTTGTCGTCGTAACCTCGTACGTAGTAAGGTAGATAGTAATAGTACTGCTCTTCTGCACTGCTGCACTGCTCGCTGACGAAGGCGGTAAATCAGCAGCTGGGATATCAGGTCGCATGACGTAGGATGACAGCCACAGATGGCATGTAGACCACATTCCCGATTACCTCATCTGTCTTGATGTGACCAAAACGCTGCAAGGCCCTGCTTCTGCTTAACCAACGGGGCGTTATTCGAAATAATAATAATAACAACAACAACAACGTCTATTTTAGCCTTGCCAGAGCCAGCATGCATACATAAATATCCATATACTCTGCGATAATGAAGAGATACCTGAATATTCTCTGGCTTAGGAGCATCGGGACGATTCAACATATCCTAAAACGTTCAAGCTCGTGAGAGCAGGTCAGAGCAGGTAAACGACCTTTTGTACTTACAAGGGATAAGGCAGCTGTACCCGCTGTGCTGTAGGTAGCTCGTGTATCTAAAGCAGTAGGACTGCTGTAGTGTGGTATCGAATTGTCGGCACTGGCATTCCTACAGGAAGAACGGCATACCTAAAAGGAACCGAGCAAAATTAATCCCCTCGGGGCATGGAAAATGGCTCAGCAGTACGGACTCAGGAGCGGTATAATAGGTCGTTTTGCTGATGCGAGCGAAATCTTCCCTGCTGGATGGTGCATTGGGCCATGCATGCTCAGCTTGGACCACTGCAAAAAAGATATGTGCCTCATCCTCTTCCTTATGTGCGTGTGGGTGCCTTAATAGGTAGGTACAGTACCTATTGCAAGAGTCTAACCTACCTGGTAGTATCATCCCTAGAGGCAATATGACACTAGGTACAGCACACACATGTACAGTACGAACAGCAAACTTTATTAACAATGGCCTGTAGAAACCTCTGACCTGGCTAGCTCTCGCGACTCGCGCAAATCGCCCACTGTGGACTTTGGACAAGGGTGCTTTTGGTGGACCCTGTCCAGGTCGGAATCTCAGGTCGCCCGCTAAGAAAGGAGTAGGTCGAGCAGGGCGATGGGCAGTACATCTGTGTGGGCGGGCACTGGGGAGCACTGGGGGCCTTGTTGTTGCAGGAAGCAGGGATGGTCCGTGCAGCCATTCGTGGGCAAGGAAAACAAAGTGGGCTCCCCGGGTTCAGAGCTTTGTTGCTCGCAGGAACAGAAACAGGAACCAAACCTTGTTTTGATCAGAATTTTTAGATCAAAACATTGGCATCACGAAAACAAATCCCATGGCATTGTGGTCTACAAGAGCAAATACACGTCCCAGATTGAGTCAATTGCAGAAACGAAGACCTGGTGCAGCTTCTAATAATGGCAATTCTTATAGGGCCGAGTAGACGAATGAGTAAGTCGACGATTCGAGGCACTTTTTTGGTCATGTATTTGTTGCGGTCTGTCGTCATGTCAGTCAGTCTGCAGAGAAAAAAAAAGTTGTTGAATGAGTGATTTACCTGCACGTTCCGACCGAAAGCTGTACATCAGATCAAAGTGGGGCCGCTCATGTCGGTGCAGCTGCTGTACCAGGAACATGCCACTACAGTGTCTCGGTCTCGTCTTTGGACTGTATCTGAGTTTTTCCGTCCTTTGCGCATTTACCAGGCCCCTCTGTAGTATGTAGGCATCTGCTGAAGAGATGGTAGATACATAAAGTATACAAATGCAAATGATATGTATGCTGTATGTCTATAGACTATCAACTTACATACGCATGTAGTAGAAGAGTCAATAACTGGCACTGGCCCTGTGCCCCGAAGTTTGTCATGGGTAGGTGAAGTTATTATGCAAGATGTAGCACAGCATATAGCTAGTAATTTGCGGCTTTAGGCGCAGACAATGCCTCATTGTAATGTTCCGAGGAAATCATGTTCAAAACAAAGTTGTCAATGGTATAAAAGAGTCAACGATAGCGACATCAACTACACTTTTGACTCGCTCTCTCGCGCATTGTTATACGTATTGTCATTGCCACATAGGTACGCGGCATTCTACAGTATACGGAGACGGGCTCGTGGGGGGGTAGTTAACCTACGAGATGAACAAGCAGAGTCTCATTTATCAGAGCTCTCATAGGTCACAATGAAGGATGGAACAGAAGAAGAGAGAATGGGACAGGTGGGTCCGCACTGTAGCCCGAGGTCGCGAGACCCCGAACAAGCTTGCCCTGGCACTAACTGGGTTGCCTTCACACCCGTTTTGGAGAAGAGCTTCTTCTGCGGATCCATCGTCTCGCCTTTCGTCCTTGGGCTCTTGTCCTTTAAAGAACGACGCTGCCCTTCGCAATTTGCGCTCTTATTTTTCTCTTTCCTCTCTTACCGCGTTGAGACTTGTTCACCTCGACTCGTCAATAAATTAATAGGTTCTCGACGCTGGTGCCTTCCAGACGTTTTTTCCCCCCCTCTCCCCTCCTTTAATCCCTTGTGCCTTAATTCAATGTAAGTCTTGCTGCTGTTGTCATTGTCTTGACTCCGCGCGCGCCGGTTTCTTAGAACCCCGATCATATATGATATGCACAATCTTACTATCGCGAGAGCATAACATCAAAACATTGTATTCTTACCTACACCCTAGCAACATTCCAGCGGCAGAAACACCGCCCTACTACTGACTTCTCTTGCTACCGCCACACCCCATAGCACACCTCGCTCATACAAACAGTCACTCATTCAACAATCCTATGGCCACTTCAGTTCTCTAACTCTGTTTTCTTTAGCGTTGGGACAGCGAGTAGATCTCGATTGTGATACCTCTCGCCACAATGGCTGAGCCTAATTCTGCCGCTGCGCCGGCGTTAAACACGAACATCGAGTCGGGTAACTTCGACGAGAAGGTCGCCCACCGTGATACCGAGCCGGCGCCGACTCATAAGCCTAAGATCGAGGAAGACGAGGAGGAAGATGAGGACATTGATGCCCTGATTGAGGACCTCGAGTCCCAGGATGGTGGTGATAACGAAGAGGAGGAAGAGGAGACCCAGGGAGCCGGTGCTGGCCGTACTATTCCCGAGGAGATGCTTCAGACCGATACACGTCTGGGTCTGACAGAAGGTATGTGTGTCGCCGCTTCGGCGCTGGAGCAGTCACTATCGCGACTTCGTGTAGTGTATATGGTGCGACGGCTAGTTGCTGAACATGTGCTAATTGCCTTGTAGCCGAGGTCACTAACCGTCGCCGCAAGTATGGTCTTAACCAGATGAAGGAGGAGAAGGAAAACCTCATCCTGAAGTTCTTTGTATGACGCCAGCCCCCTGGAATGTCGGTCATTGCAGTCTCTAACGCGTGTGTAATAGGGTTTCTTTATTGGCCCCATTCAATTCGTTATGGAGGCTGCCGCCGTCCTTGCCGCTGGTCTAGAGGATTGGGTCGATTTCGGTGTCATCATTGGTCTACTGCTCCTCAACGCCGCCGTCGGTTTCATCCAAGAATTCCAGGCTGGTTCTATTGTCGATGAGTTGAAGAAGACACTTGCTCTCAAGGCTGTTGTTCTCCGTGACGGTACCCTTAAGGAGATTGAGGCTCCTCAGGTTGTGCCAGGTGATATTCTCCAGGTCGAGGAGGTACGATGCTGAAAGCGATTAATAACGGATTGAACTTTGCTGACCAAGAATGTGTAGGGTACCATTATTCCTGCTGATGGTCGCATTGTCACGGAAGACGCCTTCCTTCAGGTTGATCAGTCTGCTTTGACCGGCGAGTCTCTAGCTGTTGACAAGCACAAGGGTGACCAGTGCTTCGCTTCTTCCGCCGTCAAGCGTGGTGAGGCCTTCATGGTCGTCACCGCTACTGGTGATAACACTTTCGTCGGTCGTGCTGCTGCTCTTGTCAGCCAGGCCTCCGGTGGCACTGGTCACTTCACCGAAGTGCTCAATGGCATTGGCACGATTCTTCTAATCTTGGTCATCTTCACTCTCTTGGTTGTCTGGGTCTCTTCGTTCTACCGTTCCAACCCTATTGTTGAGATCCTCGGCTTTACCCTTGCGATCACCATCGTCGGCGTTCCCGTCGGTCTACCTGCCGTCGTCACGACCACCATGGCTGTCGGTGCCGCCTACCTCGCCAAGAAGAAGGCCATCGTCCAGAAGCTGTCGGCTATCGAGTCTCTAGCTGGTGTTGAGATTCTCTGCTCTGATAAGACCGGTACTCTGACCAAGAACAAGCTGTCCCTGTCTGAGCCCTTCACCGTCGCTGGTGTCGAGCCTGATGATCTTATGCTTACTGCTTGCTTGGCTGCCTCCCGCAAGAAGAAGGGTATTGACGCTATTGACAAGGCTTTCCTCAAGGCTCTCAAGTACTACCCCCGCGCCAAGAATGTTCTCTCTAAGTATATCGTTAAGGAGTTTTACCCCTTCGATCCTGTCTCCAAGAAGGTTACCGCCGTTGTCGAGTCGCCTCAGGGTGAGATCATCACTTGCGTCAAGGGTGCTCCTCTGTTCGTCTTGAAGACTGTCGCTGAAGATCACCCCGTGCCCGAGGATATTGATCAGGCCTACAAGAACAAGGTCGCTGAGTTTGCCACTCGTGGTTTCCGATCTCTCGGTGTTGCTCGCAAGCGGGGTGAGGGTGCTTGGGAGATCCTCGGTATTATGCCCTGCTCTGATCCTCCTCGTCACGACACTGCCCGCACTATCAATGAGGCCAAGCGCATGGGTCTTTCTATCAAGATGCTTACTGGTGACGCCGTCGGTATTGCTCGCGAGACTTCTCGTCAGCTCGGTCTTGGTACCAACGTCTACAACGCTGAGCGTCTTGGTCTTGGTGGTGGTGGCGACATGCCAGGTTCCGAGGTGTACGATTTCGTCGAGGCTGCTGATGGTTTCGCTGAGGTCTTCCCCCAACACAAGTACAACGTCGTCGAGATTCTCCAGCAGCGTGGTTACCTCGTTGGTATGACTGGTGACGGTGTCAATGACGCTCCTTCGCTCAAGAAGGCCGATACTGGTATTGCTGTCGAGGGTGCCTCGGATGCTGCTCGCTCTGCTGCCGATATCGTCTTCTTGGCCCCTGGTCTTGGTGCTATTATTGATGCTCTCAAGACTTCCCGCCAGATTTTCCACCGCATGTACGCCTACGTTGTCTACCGTATTGCCCTTTCGCTGCACTTGGAGATTTACCTCGGTCTCTGGATTGCCATCCTGAACCGATCCCTCAACCTCGAACTCGTCGTCTTCATTGCCATCTTTGCTGATGTTGCCACCCTGGCCATCGCCTACGACAACGCCCCCTACTCCATGAGCCCTGTCAAATGGAACCTGCCCAAGCTCTGGGGTCTCTCCGTCATTCTCGGTGTCGTCCTTGCTGTTGGAACCTGGATTACTGTTACTACCCTCTACGTCAACGGTGAGAACGGTGGTATCGTCCAGAACAACGGTAACATGGATGAGGTTTTGTTCCTCGAGATCTCGCTCACTGAGAACTGGCTGATCTTCATCACCCGTGCCAACGGTCCCTTCTGGTCGTCTATTCCTTCGTGGCAGCTCACCGGTGCCATCTTGGTCGTCGATCTCCTCGCCACCTTCTTCTGTATCTTCGGTTTCTTCGAGAGTGGATTCACCCACATTGTCGCTGTCGTTCGTATCTGGATTTTCTCGTTCGGTGTGTTCTGCATCATGGGTGGTGTCTACTACTTCCTCCAGGACAGCACTGGTTTCGACAACCTGATGCACGGCAAGTCGCCCAAGGGCAACCAGAAGCAGCGCTCACTGGAAGACTTTGGTAAGTTGTTTTTATTATCTGTTCCCCCTCCTAGCGGTGTGGCAGTCGAGGCTAACGGTGTTTCACAGTCGTTTCACTTCAGCGTGTCTCCACGCAGCACGAGAAATCGTCGTAAACGGTGGAATAATAATGAAGCCGGTGCGGCCACCTCCCGTCAGGCCGTGCCAGTCGGCCCCCTTCTCCGTTTGTGTTACATACCTTTTGCCTTTCGGTGTATAGATAGATCTCCGACTGGCCTTGGGGGTCGATCGCTCTTTTAACTTTTCATTTTTTGTAAACTGAATGATGCGGCGGGCGGACTTCGGTCATATACCCTACCTATACGTCTTTTAGACTTAATTAAATAAAGAAAGTAAAATACTATCGTTTTTTGGCTATGGTGACTGCGTGTGCGTCTGTGTCTCTCGTTGGCCTGCTATTCGAGCCAGATGTTGTTGACTGGCCTCTGGAGCTGCTTTGCTTTGCTTTGCTTTGCTTGGCCCGCCTGTGCACCCTGTTACCTGCCCCCACACTACCTTCAGTCTGGTCTTCTCATAGTGCCCTACTCTGCCGTACTTGTACATAGGGTACCTATTTCCTTAGCTCCTTGGGTGAGCCATGGGAAGTGCCTAGGTACCCTAAGCTGCTCTGTAAAACTATCCTTGACATCATACCTACTTACGACCAACTCTTTAAGTTACTTGTAGTCAACCTGAAAATTTGTCAACCAACATATTTTTCGCCCTGTCGACTCTGTTTAAGGTTTAAAGTATATCATCCAGGCCGTCAACGTTCCTCTGTGTGCTTGATTGCAGGCCAACCGCGTAGATAATTGGCGGTCCTCAACAGCTGTTCTCTCTATAGCTTCAAGACGAGAAATTGTAAAATACGGGAAAAAGAATATCGAGTACGCCACAAATACAAAATCTCTACGTACCCACCCGACCAAGGGTAGGGGCATAGGAAGTATGGATATTCCGGGTTACTACTTCGGTGCGCTACCTTGTTAAGCAGAATGCTCGGGTTGGCTCTGACTGATTCTAGACAAGGAAAAGAATCGCTACTTTCGGGTTGAGACAAATAGCACAGCTCCGCAATCTGCGTCCTGGGCGGCGAAAAATGTGAAGAGACGGAAGGTAGAGGACGCAGCTGCTGAAGAGGCTCGACGACACGCCGTCCGAGCTGCCAGGCGTATCAAGCGTACCAAGGCGCTTAACGAGTCCTTGGAGGGCGGGTTCTACGCGCGGGAATGCTCTGGCTCGGATAGCGATCTGCCGTCGAGGTGCTTCGCCAAAGGTTTACGCAATGCGGGCGTTGCAGACCTCTACCCTCCAGAGGCTACTGGCTATGTGACGCCTAGCCGGCCAGTTATACCCGGTTGTATATATGTGGGCGCACAGACCGGTAAGCCGGGACTCTGTACTGTCCATTCTTGTACGTGTTCCCATGCATGCTGTGCCATAACTTCATATTCGGATGCTGAGCTGGAATTGGGGTTGTAGCGCCCTTGAACGGGGCCTGCATCTACTCTACGTACCTTGCTCGAAACGAGAAGAACCGGTACGTATCCCTCTCATGCCGCTTCGGAGGAGACAGACACAACACGACAGGACTGTGTGGTTAGATTAACGGCGTATGTCGCAATAGCATCGACCAGCGCGCTCTAGCGAACTATCGCTTATCATCTCTATCACCGCCGCCGTATATCGAGTTCGAAGAGCACGGAGGAAGCTACAGTATGGTCACAAGTATCAAATACCACGAACCTAGCAATTTGATGCTAGTCAGCTCGCGATATTTGGGCACTACTATGGTTGCATATAGTATGACACTCGACCGTGATGATGATCCGCGGCGGCCGCTCTGGACTCTCCCAACACGAAGTCCTCGTAGGTTTTTTTTTTTTTTCTTTCTCCTTCCAGCTTCTCATATAGCTAACTCGCTACAGAGAGGCGAGAAACGACAAGCGAAGTGTGGAAATAGAAAAACGGACTACTAATCATCATGATAGCTTACTTTTCGTTACACAACGGCATGGAAGCATACACAGTCGCTCCTGCACCAGCAAACTCACCGAACTTGTGCGCCTGGGGAACGGGCAAGGGGATTATACTATGGGACAGCTCGCCAGAGGATCTGAGGCCTCGATTTTTGTGTCCGCCGTCTGCTCAAAAGGAAAGACCGGATTTGCTCCGGGATATCTTCGCTGTTGACTACCTGCCTGGTCAGAGCAGGGTATTGCGGTTTGGCGGGAGGGGCGGCGGCCTTGTCAACGCTGATATGCGTGAGCCAACTTTATCATGGACATACCTCAAGCTCCCGTCTGCCATCACCCACCTCAACTGCATTGGAAGAGAAAAGGGTGGAGATTGCGTCCTCGTCGCCGGCCTAAGAAACTGCCTCGGAATCTACGACTTGCGCTTGTCACGTCTGCGGAGAGTGAAAGAGACGGATAATGATCGTGTTGATAACCCTGCTACCCAGACGCGTTCTGGTGCCCCACCTAAAAAGTCACGCAGCCGACGGTCTCAGCGGCCTGATCGCAAGCATGAAGAAGTGGAGAGGCCGGTCATCTGCTTCGAGAAGTACCGCAACGAGGCCTATATCGACATCGGTTTCTCGTACGACGCCATGACGGGCGTCGTGGCTGCTGCGCACGACGACGAGGAATCGGGGAGCGTTGGGTTATATTCGGTGCGCACGGGCGAGCAGCTGCAACTCTACCGCGGCTTCGGAAGCGGGTTGGATACGCAATCACAACAACAAGTGATGCCCAGACTCAACAGCACGCCAGGCTCAGTATCGTTTTCGCAGGGCCCCTGCCCTACTGTCATACGCGCGTTGCAGTTCCAGACCTTCCCCGGCGATCAAGCGCCCACCCTTTTCGTGGGCGCCGGTGGGTTAAAGGCGAATCTCACTGCCTTTTCCATCAATGCCGATGGAACGGAGGACTAGAATCGGAACTGGAAATAGGCCGGGGAGAAGAGGGAGAGAATGTGACGTTAGAAAGTAATGGTGTAGGGAGGCACTAAGCATTCTTTTATCACTAGCAAAAAAGGGGCGAGAATAAGATTAGCAGATCAGAGGTGCTTGCTCTAGGAGTGCGAACTTCATGGCGTACGATTGCTGCGACTGATTGACCGGTTTCATTGGTTGTATAGATATGGATAAGAAATACGACATGACGTGGTAAGGAATGCACAGAAGAGGGAAGAAAGACAGCAGGGATATGTGATGAAGTGCGAATCCAAGAAGAAAGAAAATGCAGATTTATATAGACACCTACATGATTACTAATTTGATCTTAGGAGAAGGGGAGGTCAGATGATACCTATTATCGTTTTCGAAATGTTGACGTGCTTGTGCTGTCTCTCTTGTGTTGTGTTCGCCTGCCTTGTTTTGTATTGTCCTGTCCTATCTTGCCCAGAATACTGACCCGACTTAATCTAGCCTTCGACTGGCTCACTCGATCTAGGTAAACATTTCTACAGGAAAGCTGTCTATTCTCTTGCTTCTCTTCCTTTTCTTTTCCTCAAACTATCTACTACACCTCAGGAAAAGTTGGCTAGGTAGAGAGATAGCGAGGTAGGACATGGGGGAAGCTGGCTGATTATGGGAATATATTCGCTATCTAGGTTAGGTAGATAGCCACTTGATATGACTGGGTGCATACGGGCTAGGTAGTTTCCGGCTTGAGTAGCTAGGATCGGGATCCCGAGAGTGTGGTATGTATGGCTCTCTTGAACTCTTGTTTAGAATGTTTCTATTTCATATTTTTTTTTCATTATTCCTGTTTTTTTCCCTTCTTCCTTTTTAAATCGAGTTACATGAACCTCTACCGCCCTGCCAATAACACCTATTATCAATGCTGCTATGAGACAGACCTAGTCATGCGTATTGCAGTACGTAACTGAGCCATCTATGCTAGATCTTCCTTTTTTTCTCTTCATCTGTGGCATTCGGAAACGCTACACTCCGTAGTTGCGTGCCGGTGCATATGTGTAAGTACACATGTTATATTTACGTCAAAAGTACTTATAGATGAATCATTCGGTCGGTATCTGCCTTGTCTGAGAAACCCAAATTCATCGGTTGATTCGCGCTCGTTTCTACATCTTTCTCATTGATTCAATGTCCCGTCCTGCTCCGACACGCCCACGTCGCTCTTGAGGTTATATGTGCCCCTGAGCGTTGGAAACGCTTTGTCGAACGCGGGTCCCAGCGTCCAGTTCTCTTCCCTGCACAAATGGCGCCGGAACACTGGATTGATGATTATTTCACCGTCGGGGCACTCCAGTAGGGTGTCGGTGTCGTCGTAGGGCCAGTTAAGGGATAACGTTGTCGTATAAGGGACGAAGAAGTCGTCGAGAAGGTACTGTGCTGGGTTGTATTCCTGGACAATTTTCTCCCGCATGGCCGGGAAAGGAACATGGTCGACCCAAGCTGGATGCGGGACGTTGAACTGTACGGGCAACGGACGTGCAAACGGCGGCGTCAGCTCGTAGTTCTCTTCGGTCGAGTTTATCTGCCAACGCATGATCATGAACATGACGTATAGGACAGCAATCTTCTCCGGCAGCCTACTTATTGCCGGGAATGTCGTCAAGATGTCGGTAAAAACTTTAGACAACGGATGGGCGTAAGCACTGTGTGCCTGATTAAGCAACGAAGAAATAGAGGGATACTTTGGCCCTACGATCTCCTGGGGCGACACTCCCTCCGCGGCACGTTGACGACGTTCATTCAAGAAGTCTAGAAGAACACCATCCAGGGTGCAGGTGGGCTCGCAATGCTTCACAAAACTGCCCACTCCTATAAAAAAGGGCAGGGCAGGGTTCGACGGCCTATGTGCATACTCTATGCGGTGTTGCTGCTGCTGCTGCTGCTGCTGTCGGTGTATTTGCTGCTGAGGCAACGCCGGAAAACCTGCGGGGCTCCTGTTATTACGCTGGCTAGCATGTGTGGCGGCCTTCCAATCGTGCTTCATGGGTAGGTGGTTATATTCTGGAGAATCCTGGGCTCCGTTCACCCCTACCTGCATCTTGTGTATGCGCTGGGAAGGATCCAGGAGGAAGTCAAGCCTTAGCTGTTCACCGCCCCCGAGGTGTAGGTTCTGGACTCGATCATGCCGCTGACTTGATACCTTATTCTGCTGGTCCATCTGGTAGTTGGTCTGCTGATATGAATTCGACTGCGAGGACGATTGGCCGGCCCAGGACGAATCAGTGGCCTGGCTTGGCGAAGCTATGCTCCCAGGGGTCGATGTATTATGGGTAGAGTAAGCTGATGGCTGCTGATGTTGCTGGGGCTCCGGCGGTTGCTGCTGAGCGGGTTGCAAAGGACTATAGCCTGGATCTGGGGAGACACCAACACCCCCAGCTGCATATAGTCAGCTATACTCGGCTCCTATAACAAACCAAAGACAAGACTGGTTATGCATGGGATCGAGTTCACGTACTCAAACTGCTGGGCAAGAATGGCTGTATCAGAGTCATGATGGAGCCCATGCGGGCTCTGAGTTCCGCATTCTCGACTTCTACAGCTTCTTTGTGGCGGATGATTTTTTGGAGCTCCTGGTACGGCTGTTGGGAGGTCAGTTCACGAATACGATGCTCGAGTGACTCGATTTGGTTCTTAGTACGTTCGCGTATTGCTCGTTGTGCTTCTCGATCTAGTTTTTAAAAGTAAACAAAGTCAGCTGTTGACTATCACTGGTATCACTGCCATTGCTACTCCACCAACACGACAGCCCCCTGATACATACTAAACGTAAGAAGACAACGAACTTAAAGAGGACAGAAAGAGAAGATACGAGAGAAACGTAGGACATGATAAAAGTGACGTAAAGGAGAAGTATGTGTAGCCTAACGTACCGTTGGCTCGTTTCTTAGCTAATTGCTCGGGTGTCAGGTTGGCAACGCCTCTAGACCCAGGACCAGTGCGTCGCTTCTTGTTACGTTGATCTGGGGGAAATGCTGAGCTAGTATCGTAAGGGGCGGGTTGGGAGGTAGACGACTCGGGGGAGGGGACATCGCCATCTAGGGAGGAAGAGGGCCCGCGCTTGTATACGCTCGGGCTCGATGCATTGGAGGAAGGTGGTTTAAGGTTGGGTTGAAGCGGCCGAGAACCGGGTTGGGGCTCTGCCCCATTCCCATTCCCATTCCCAGTCCCATTCCCAGTCCCGGTTCCAGTTCCGATTCCGGTCTTAAACCCGGTAGTGGAGGTGGTGGCGGTAGGAAGCAGTGCGCCAACCGGTTGACGATGAGCGAAGCCGGACTCGGTAGCGCTGCCAGTGGCGTTGGAGACGAGGGTGTCCACACCGGACACGGGAGCGGAAGCAGAAGGGGGAGCGGAGGCTTGGGCGGGAGCTAGTGTCTGAGTTGGAGTATGGCTATGAACAGGAATAGCAACACGTGGAGCAGAACGAGGAACTGGACCGTCGACGGGGGGTCTTGAGGACGACGTCGAAGGAAGCATAGTATTACTACTATTGAGTAATGTTTATACAAGGGGGGAAAGACCCCGGGATCCCGATTCCTACCACTATCGTTATTATCTAAGTTGGTCAAGTTTTATATTGTTGTGCACGTGTATGCACCGTAGCCTTATTATTGCTAGGCTGGGGTGCTACCGTATGGGAAACCATATGCCGTTCAAGATTCTACTATAAAGGCTATACGCCATCTGCGTTATGCATTGCATGCAACCCGCACGTGTGGCACCACCCATCAAGGGGGACGGAAGTGACTGAGAGACTGAAGGGACCGGGGGATTGGGGACTGGGGTTCGTCAAAAATGCGGGGACTTGCCTGATGGATACCACAGGGCTGAAATTTCCCTCCGATAGATGGGATGGATGGGACGGAGTTGGTCGCTGGCTTTTGTTGGTACCGAATTTGCGGGTGCTCGGTATGTAGTCGTCGCACAAACTGGAGTCGTATTGACCGTTGGCGGACATTTGATGGATCGGGTTGTGTTTGACTGGTCAGTTGGAAATACTGTCTCCAGCATTGAACAAGTTTTTCTTACTATGTTACTATTTGTGGGGTAGACGCGAGTCAAAGTCGACCAATGAAGAGAGAGGCAATGATTCGTGTGCGTTACCTAGCTACTACTTCCCCATCCGCACCACGCGGGCATTTTTCGACTGACAGTGTCACTACGAGGTACAAGGAATAAAAACATCACGAGCCAAGCTCAGTCCCACCCTGGGACTTTCGAAAACTACTCGACTTAGTAGGCAGATTAGCACACAAGCAGCCCTCTGCTAGCTTTTCAACTTTCCACTTAGTTCATCTACTGTGGCTTAATCCCTGTCTGCTGGGTAATTATTTTCTGAAAAAGACCAGTAACATTATGGTATTTCCTAACAGTTATCGCTCCCGGATAACTAAGGTAAGGGGCAATACTTGAGGCATTATTGCTCTCCAGTATGACCGTACATACAAGTCACCCCTTACGTATTGCTCTGCCCATGTCCAAGCGGCTATTTGCCTCTTCTACAGCTACCGTCTTCGCATAACCTCGTGCTCGATGCCTATCTCAAGTTTGACCTTAATCTGCGGATGCCCTAGCTAATGCTTCGAGGAGATGTGGGGGGAATCTGTATCGCAGTTGACTGGTATACGTTGTCAAGTCCATGCTGATCTGCTTAAGGCCGTCACACATCATCCGCCGCGAACCTTCGTTGCCGCTGAATTGCCCACTCATGAGCCGTTCGCGTTGTCGAATACAGCAAGTGATGGTCCACATCAACAAATTAGGCACGTTGATAGCCACCGTCTGCGAAAGCGCCGAGAACTTGGATGCATAATGCCGAACCTTGGTCGCATCGCCATTAGCGTTCAGCGGCAGGATCTCGAGCGCGCCAATTTTCTAACGAGATATGGTTAGTACATTGCCTGGCTATGAGCTACAGTAGGTCAAGGGCACTTACATCGAGAGCTTCGGGCCATTGGCCAGTTTCAACCAAGCCCTTAATTTCGCTCATCTGCAAGAGAAGGTGACAGGCAATTCGGTTCTGGCTTTCGATCTTCGTCGAGAACATGGCGTCCTTCTCGTACATCGACATCATCGTCAGAGCGAGCATGAAAGGATCATCGATCGATGCAAGACTTAAGCTATCCGCGGCCTGCGCTTCGTGTTCTTTACCGGTAGCACGCGGTTTCACCGGCAAGAGTCGCATTGGGTCTTCGCCGATCTCAAGTGAGATGGCCTCACTCAGAGCACGGCTAACGATGGTGACAACGCTGTCGTAGTCGCCGGCAAGGTGGTACAAAAGCACGGCATCTGTTGTCCTGCCGTTGTCGTCGGCAAACCGAGCGGCCTGAAGTGTAACCGTTCTAACAAAATCATCCTCCTCTCGCAAGCCCATGAGGGGACCACGTTCTTCAATGAGCCCGGTGATACGGCGTCCATCTGGCCTGATATCGCCGATCAGCTTGCTAAATTCACGGGTCTCCAACACAAGCTCTCGTAGTGCTGCGTGGCAAAGCTCTGCCTGTTGTCGACCTGCTTCACCACCTAAGTCGGCGTTGAGGCAGATCAAAGTGAGATAATCCACTGCCGAAGCCACATCAGCAGCTCGGAAGTCCCTCGTATAATATCCCAACATTCGACCAAAGCTTAGTTGGGGCTTGGAGCGGGTATCGAAGGACAGGAGCGTCTCATGCGTTGTCCATGGATCGGACGGCCGAATCAGACCGTAGTATTCGAGGCCGATCGCAAAGTGGATAGCGTCAACGTAAGAAAAGGTGTACAGATATGATATGGCTTGCTCAAACATCCCGGCCAGAATCTGTAGGTAAAAAAACATGGCGAACGTTCCATTGTTGTCGTCGGTAGGGTTCTTGGGGAAATGCTTCAGTCCGATCTCACGAATGCTAGTCCGAAGATCCTGCAACCCGTACGATTCAGCAGCTACCTCGGTTGCTTTATCGTTTTCGCGAGCAAGGTTGAACTGTAGCCAGATCCAGTCATCGATCTCCGTATTCAGATTCTCGAGACTTCGGTTGCTAACATCGCAACGTCCTATTACTTTGTAGCACGCCATACGGAAGGGGTCAATGGAATTCTCGGGGGCATTGCGTGCTCTCTGGTTGTATTCGTTGTTACATCGATCTTGCAGCTGGCGCCTTAATCGCCTTTCTGGGCTGCCGACATACTCAAGGAGGTAAGATGCGAAGGTGCGGTCGATAGTTCTGAATAACGTAGACTGCGACTTAACGTACTGCGCCGCCTCGTTGACGTGACCGGACCGTAGTAGGAAAAAGACAACAGCCCATACATACTCTCCCTCATGGTCCTGGAGCTCAACGTTGTCTGGCACGAGATCTTTTCTGATGTGTCGTAAGCGCACGTAAGCTTGTATTTTGCTGATGACGTCTGGTCGCCCACCAAGAGCGGCCTCGCGGGGATGTTTGGCAATGACGTTTTCTACCTCTCGGAAAAACTTCATTTCCAGGAATCGATTCGCGCCATCCAGTATCTTCTTCCGCATTTGCACTGAAGCAGCAGACTTGTCATTTGGGTCCATATAGCTATCCTTGAATTGGCGTTCCCGGGCTGTCTCGTCCCCGACAAAGCCCTCGGCGTCAGGGTTTTCGCCGACAATTTGCATAGCAGCGTGGTAGGCGTCAACTAGTTGCTGGGCATGCCTATCGCCGGACTTGTTTTCTACGTTGGCTAGCTCGTGTAGGATGGGATAGGGCGTCTTCTCAAGTCGGGCGAGGTTAAGATTCCGTATGCACTCGGCAAGCTTGCCTTGTTTCTCCCTCACCAAGCGGTCGTCATTGGCTGAGGAACTAGAAGCTGCCGCCGGACTGGCTGCCGCATTCTCGACGTCCTTGAACTCAGGCTGATGAGCGCCAATCTTGCTTGGTGTTCCAATGACGGATTTTTGCAGGGTCGAACGTCCAAGAGTACTCCCCTTAGCGTTAGGATTTACAGACCGGGATGCCTTTGCATTTCTCCTGGATCGGCCAAAGCCTCCAGATGACTCTCTGCCAGGCGTTCCCAGTCCCTGATCGCCAGGTCCCTCATCCCTAGTCTTGATGCCAAAGTGCTCGTACACACGCTTTCTCTGCGAGTCCCATTCCATTGTGATGTTGTCCTCCAAGAAATTATCAAAGTCCTTAGCTGATCTTTCAAGGCCATCGGCAATCATACTCAATGTGGTTTTCGACTGGAGGTTGGCAAGATACGCTTCGACGTCAACATCGGTCGTTATATGAGGCTGGCTAGGGCGTTCAATGCGGCCTGCATTCTGAGCGGTAGCGCTAAAGTATTTCAGGTCTTTGACGGCCGCGCCTGGGTCTACTCCGGAGGCGGCAAGCATATACTGGGCCTTTCCATGCTGTAGAGGGTCTGTCTTGGGGCCGAGTTTCCGAAGGCGCTGTCGTAGGTCACCCAAACCTAGCTGCAGACTGGGGAGATCTTCGAGCGGCGATTCACCCTGCGCTTGCTTCTTAGACTTCGCAAGGAGGCTTTCGAAGTAGCCCGCTGTGTTTCCTTGTGGCAATGCACCACCATTAGTTGATGCAGCTGCATTCTGATTAGCAGTTGGGGCGCCCAGTGTCGACCCAAGCCCGAAGCCCGAAGCTTGATTCTGATTCTGAGGGGTGGCAGCATTAGCAGTGCTTTGGCCGAATAACCCCCCTGGTCCTTGTTGCTGCGCTTGGGGTGGTTGCAAGGTCGAGCCACCAAAAAGTCCTCCACCGGTACCGGTAGCCGTCGACTGTGCATTCTGCGTTGCCTGGTTTCCAAATGCTCCTCCAGTCTGTGTCTGCTGTTGTGGTGTCGAGGTCGCGTTTGCAGATGTTGCAAACAGATTGGGCCTGGCGCTCGTCTGATTCTGGGGTTGGGTTTGATTCTGTGGAGTGCCGAACAGATTGGGCCTCTGTGCACCGGATTGTTGTTGGCCGAGAGAGCCAAACGGACTCGGTGTCTGACCGGCGTTCTGTTGTTGGCCAAATGGGCTCGCTGTCTGTCCGGTATTCTGTTGTTGGTTTCCAGAATTCAAGCCTCCGAAGAGACTACCCGACTGCGCAGGCTGCTGCGGCTGCGAAACGAACTGCTGCTGAGTGAAAAGCGACATGATTAAGCGGCCAATTAGGGAATAAGAGACGGTCAGGCTGCGTGATTCCCCTCCGCAGGAAGAGTGCGATTGAAATCTTGAGGAAGCGCAGCAACTTTAGGGAGGGGAGTTGCTGCTAGATTGAAGCGTGCAACAGGGTCGAAAATTCAAGACAAGGCTGAAAGAAAACAATCAACAATCCAAACCTGCAAGGGGAGCTAGGTACAAAACTGGGTACCTACTGCTGTACATAGTAAGTTGCTTGATGGGCACAAATCCGTACTATGTAAACCGCAGTTGACGAGCCAATCACGCTTCGCCGTAAGGCGTGTCATCCCCACAGTTAAACAAAAACAGTGGATCAACCACAAAGGAGGTGCAAGCACCTAGGTATACAGGCATATATTCTGTATTCTACGCGACATTAAGCCGGCGACACCCCTTGCCAGCTCTCCAGGCCCCTCCAGGCGAGAACTCGTCCACTACGGGCCCTTCACTTATAGCTGAACTGTGGGGGGAAGGTACGGATTGCGGTGTACAATACGGCAGTAAGGGCTTCGCTAAAAGGGACCTGGTACTACACAATACACCTCTACATCAAACAGGTATACGCTCATACGTGTTACCTTGCAGTTCAACTTATCATATGGAATAAGTGATACCTCATCTCAAGGCTCATGGCCGTCTCTTTGGACCGGGAAAAGATACTCTGGAATTGGGAATTACTGCGTGCAAGAGAGTGATTTGATTCAGGAGGTATGCTGGTATCAGGTTAAGTGGTTATTCTACGCCATTGCAATGCAAGCTAATCCCTTAACTAGTAGGGATGCTGTGCAATCAGCTTCTCTATCGTCTCTCAGACACATGCAGTATAACGCTTTTCCGCCAATCACCATAAAATATCAAAAACCACCACTATCATCCATCATCCGAAGCGCTTCGCGTCTCTCTAGCAACTCACAACTCGTAAGCTCTTATTTGCCCTGCTCCAGCCAGCCGCCAGTCGCGTCATCAACCTTCTTGCGATACTCTTGCTGGGTCCGGCACATGTCGAGGAAGATATCATACTTGGTGTCGAGCAGCTTCTTCTCGTTCTGATTCTTTCCGGGCTTCACGAGCCGACCAGGCTTACTCATTCGGTCCATGATGCTCCAGAGGTCCTCAGTCTTTCCCTCGTGGTCCGCGCTGGCCGCTTTGGCGCCCAGCATGGCCGCACCATGCACGACGGCTGCATGCACGTATCGTGGTATTAATACCGGCATATCACAAGCCGTCGCGATGAGGTCCATCAACATATCGTTCTGGCACTGGCTACCAGACATAAATATCGTCTGTATGTTGTGGCCCGCCGTGTTCATGGCCTCCACGATCTGTCGCGTCTGCAGCGCGATAAACTCCATGGTGGCATAGTAGTAAAGCGCCAGGCCGTTGACGCTAGAGTCGGAGCTGAGACCGATCACGGCACCTTTCATGTTCGGGTCGGCAATGGGGGATCGGTTTCCCCATAAATCGCCGTAGAAGAAGAAGTGCCGGCCGAGGTAGGAGACCGAAGGTACCCCGGCTGCCTCTGCCATATCACGGAGATGAGTATTCATGTAATCGTAGATGTTTAGCTGCATCGCTTCTGCGAGGGGCAGAACCTCCTTGTGCGCCGGGTGTGTCTCGATGACGTGACGCAAGAGCTCGCCTGTAGCGGATTGACCACCCTCAGCTAGCCAGAATCCGGGAAGGAGAACGTCGCGATACGGCCCCCACACGCCATTGACAAAGACGGGGTTCTCTGACATGGCCAAGTGGCAGGTGGAAGTGCCGGCCACGGCAGCAAGTCGAGTCGAGGCCTGAGCCAAGTCATTTGCTGGGTGAGCTTCGTCAGCATGTCCGTACTGTGTATCTACTTTGGCTCCGACCGTGCCAATCCAGCCAGCGTAGGCGTCAATGACACCGCTGCCGACGGCGATTCCTACCGGCAAACCGAGCTGCTTAGCGGCGGCTTCCGAAAGCCTGCCGACTAGTTCTCCGGCGCTCATGTATTTGCCGCTCTAACCTTTTCTATTAGCAACTGTCCTGCTGTGTCAACTGGACGTGTAACAAGAAATAGGCTCACCACCCCGTCGACTCCTCCCATACGCTTAAGGTCATCTTTTACTAAATCACCCAAGCCAATCGTGTGGTAAAAGTCTTCCTGCCAACCCTTAACACTTCCGTCTACACCGACAGGGACGTATCCCTGCTTGCAGACGGTACTGCAAAAGCTACGGGTCTCGTTGCTAGTAGCTAAGTGCGTCAGAGCATCCGCTAGATCGTAGAACTTGCATCGGTCGAATAGCTCGCGGGGCATGTTGTTCTTGAGCCAGAGCACCTTGGGAATTTCCATTTCTATGCTCATCTTGCCACCGACATAGCGCAACAAGTTATGACCGGTGGCGTTGATCTTCTCGGTCTCTTCGACCGGGCGATGGTCCAGCCATAAGATTACGTTGCGGTCGTTTCCATCGTTCTCAAAGCTGGGACCGGTAACGGGCACAGGTTCGTCAGTGTCGTGGGAGAAGACTGCCAGGGAGCAAGTCGCATCGAAGCCGATTCCCTTGATCAGCGAGGCATCCACGCCAGACTGAACAACCACTTTCTGGACACAATGGCAGATACAGTGCCAGATGTCTGTGGTAGATTGTTCCTGGCACGAGTCGTTAGCGCAGAGTTTCCTCTGCTAGGGCTATAGGAATGCTTGGGAAAGCTTACATAGTATCCGACCTGGGGTTGCCAGAGCTTGATAGCTTCCGAGGCCAGGGCCTTGATGTCTCCCGAGGAATCAATAAGGCACGCACGAGCCGAGCCCGTACCGACGTCAATTCCTATGTAGTGATCCTGGAACGCCATGGCGGGTTAATTGAAATCGTACAAGTGCGTGTCGAAGCAAAAGAACGTCACGGTCTGGGGCAGGCGAGGGAGGCTGTTAACGTATGGAAACGCACATTATTCTCGAAATGGATTGTGTTACGGGTACTGTCGAAAGCCATTGTTTGTTAGACTAGGTAAGCAAATCCCAGTTGGCCACCGATAGACAGGGTTGAGAGTTTATTCAAAACACAAGGGAAACGAAAGAATGACGTTGAAAAGGAGAAGGGATTATTGCAGTTAAATCTGCATTCGCAGTGTTTATGACGGTACCTTCTTTCTCACCACTTACTCCATGTTAGGAAATGAATAGCGTCAGGTACAGAAGCCACAGGCGTAATGACGGCAACGATGGACAACGAAAGAGAGGCAAGAGCTGCACGCGTATTAGTCACCGTACCAGGGATTCGAAAGGTTCCGTGAGGCGAAGGGCAGGGTCCTCTTCGTTATCCAGACCCCTACTCCTTTTGTTACACAGGGAGCTGCGAGGTCGGTAAGAGGGATCTCACTTTTTCGAGTGTGGGGTAAAATAGCCTTAAAAGTGTATGTATAAATACCTACACAGATGGATTTCTCACTAAGAGGAAGCAAAAAACAGGGAGTGCTTCAAGTAATGAATGACGGACAGGGTAAGTTACCAGCTTCAGCTTTTCCTTCTTTGTTGTTCTTTTTTGAATAAAAAATTCTTCTAGTTTTTTTCCCGGCCGACAATTTCCACCAGAGCTTCTTCGTGAAAGCTGTTACTTATCTACGGGGCAGGGTAGGGATCGTCTAAACAGCCGCACTTCTTGATTCTTCAGAGGGGCAAAGTGCCGGTGTCGTCACGAAGTGGGGTAGAGGAGGTGGGGTAGTATGTAGAGGGGGTAGAGGATGGGTAGGTTGGCGATTAGGGGTGAGGTTTGGTAGCTTATAGAGGCTATCAAAGTGTTTAAGCTTGCTAAAAGTTGGAGTCGAGACCGACCAGCTGGTTCCTAGACCACTTGCAGACACCGAATAGGAGGGGGCTGTTCAGTCGCAAAATACAAGGTCAGAACCAGTAAGTTCCCTATCTCCCTCGCAATCTGCTTGCCCACATCGTGACCGCCAATTCCCAATCACTACCACAATCAGAGCTATCAGCTACAGAAAGTGGACCGCGCGCCGTGAAGCGACGAACAGCGAAAAGTGGAGGCAACTCGCGTCTATCAAAACGAGAATTCATGTATGTACCTATGTATTGTACATACATACTGCTTGCTGTATCTAATAACCTTGAGCGCCAAGCTGATCAGCCAAAATATCTAGAGTCTACTGCACCGGGTTCGGTTCCGCGGTCTGATATTTGGGTTTTTATCTTTGATGTTACGTGAGATGTTTCCCGACAGAACAGCTGTGTGTTGTTTTCGCATATGATCTGCTATCAACTAACCTGGGTGTATGCACACACTCTACATAGGTAGGCACGTCCTTGCTGAGTAAGTAGATTGAACCAAACACATATCAGGCCAGAACAGAAAAGATATGCATACATACAGTAAGTTCTTAGAACGGGGAACGGTGGGTAAGATCTCCCTCCTGCTTTTTACTATGTACAGTACTACTACTTATCCCTTTCCCAACCAACGATTGGCATCAGATTCCCAAGATCTCCCAATATACATATGTAGTAGTTAAGGACCTGATGCTGTAATTACTGCCTGGGAAAGGGATAGCGAACTACGTATATACATATTGCAGCAAAATAAAGAGAAAAAAAGAGCACGTCAATAACTTAACTTATAGATAACAACACATCTTCAAGACAGACTTGAAATCTAGCTTCATCATCTCCCTCTCCTATTCCGGCTATCCAGTCATGACAAAGAAGTCCCTTACCAACCCCATGGCCTGCTCGATTTTAGAAGTGCTAATATCCATAAACGAGCCTTGAAAGTCTGAGATCTTTGTGGAAACCTGGAATCCTTTGCTAGCTACTCAGTTTTCCCTATCGTCCTTTTGCCGATCCATCCGCCTAGGGCCAGACCGGAGCTATACTTAACCATAGCTGTAGTATATGTTCGTAGCCTACTTGCTACTGTACCTTATCAGGCACTGCTGCGCGGATAGGATGTATGTGTGTATGCACTTCTACAGAAACACCTACTAGACTCGGAACCAGTAAATGACACATATCAATGACATGATTTTAAACGAAGCAACATCTTATCTGGCAAACTCAAATGGTAGATAATTAAAAAATGAACTTGTTGAGAACTAGGCAAGTGGGTATAGTCGCACCGTCAGTTGGGTACATATAATAGGTATAGGCAAATAACGAAAAAGAAAAACTCCGGTCCTGCCAACAAAAACCCCCCTTTTCCAACGCGCCCTGTGTGCAAATTCCTCCGGTCCTTCGTTCGTTAATTTTCATCCATTTATTATCAACAATTGCTGCTCTGCTGTCTTTATTATTTGCAATGCCTAGTTACCAGGACTAAACCCAGGCAAGGCATAACAACGGGGAGGTAGGTAGTTATAGGTACCAAGCCTATCTATGTTATGCAAGGTCCGTGAAACCGTCGCGAGTGAGTCCATTCCGGACTTCAGATATAGTTCACCGCTTTCTTCATGATCATCATCGCCGTGGTTCGCCGTCGTGAGAAAATCCGTCTACACCAAACAAAAACCCATAAAAAAATGCAGAGAGCGAAGGATAAAATTCATTACCAGCAAAGCGAAAACAAAACAACCCCTTAGCGCGGGCATTCCGTTACTGCTGTCGTGTCAGGGCATTTGCGGATAGAGATTAGTAGGCTCCATCGGGCTGTTCCTCGATAAGTATAACGACCGTCAAAGTCGCAGCGTATGCCTCGCGGATAGCGCACGCCATGCTAAAAACGAAGAGAAGAGACGCAACTCGTCAGTCTAAAAATCTTTTCATAACCGGAAACTGACCAAAATGGCCACCGAAAGATGAAAAGAGGCAAAGTACCAATACTTACCACGTCTTGCTAATGTCGGCCACGACTGCGCTCAATCCCCAGTGCGAGCACCAAGCCCGTGCGAGCACCTCGTTGTCTTTCACGCCGAACGCCTCAATGACCAGCACCCTCTCGGCATCACCGTCCTCTGGCGGTTTCTGTTGGTCTTGTGGGAGAGATGACTGGGGTGCGGTGTTGAGATTATTGTTGTTGCTCCCCCCGACTGGCGTTGCAACCGCGCTTCTCTCTTTCACGCTCCCGCTCGAATTCGGTGGCTGCCACTGCGCCTTGGCCCAGTCTCTAATGCTTACGACGGTGTCGACTTTCACGGCAGTGTACACGTAGTCGAAGAAGAGCGGATGAGGGCCGTCCGAGCATGGCCACGCGTGGACGAGGCTCACGTCGTAGCTCAACTGCAGCGGCCAACTGGCGCCGTCGATTGCGAACAGGATACTGGCGTCGTACAAGCCTGGCCCGACGTCCTGCTTATCGGCCACCGGCTTTAGGTTGAGCATCTGGACCCGGACCGTGTCCACGATGTCGTCGGCGTCCGGAATCAAGAGGTCGTATTCATTCACGGGATACACCTCAGCGGTGGGCCCGAGGGGATCAGAGCGCTCCCTCATCGAGGTAACGTCTTCCACCGTCATTCGCTGCGGTGGTCTACGGGAGCGCACGCGCGCGATTTGAGAGCGACCTAGGTCCCCCGAGGGCCGTGCCGGGCCCACCCAGCCGGCAACTTGGAGACATGTTGGCGCAAGGACTTTCCCAACGATGCTTGTTGCGGTCCAGTAGGTGTAGCTGTTTCGGTATTGAAACCCGCAGTTCGGATTCAAGTGAGTGAGCAGCGCAAGATGGTCCGTCGCTGTGTCAGGGTCTATGTCGATTAGGCTGTTCATGATGAGAAAAGGAAAGGTAGGCTTCACATGAGATATCAGCACAACAATTTCCGACCACGTACGCACGAATATAATCACCAACTTACACCGGGGAGAACCAATCCACTGAAAAATGCCATTGCATGGGAACTAACAGTAAGCAAACTCGCTTCCGCATCCCGTTGCCTAAGTATCTCCAGCGTATCGGCGAGATTCGGCCATTTCATCATCTGCGCAAACCGTTTGAGCATTTTACTCTGGCGCTTCCTCAGCTTGAACCGTAGCTTGACCCGCTCGGCTGTCGCACCGTACTCTTCAATGCGTACATATTCCCGCCACCGCCGCGCCAACGCCAGATTCCATTGGAGCTTTGGTGGAATCTGATTCATGAGGCGTTCCTTGGCCCAGTCGGTATGTATCTTGGAGTTAATGCGCAACTCGAGTTCCAGGCTGAGCAGCAGCTGGTAGAAGAAGCGCTGATACTGCGCTTGATTTGCCTGGCCGGTATCGTAGATGAACTTTGTGATGACCTGGCTCTTGGGGTTTGTAAAGTCGATCCAGTCAGGACCAGAAAGACAGATAACTAGGTCTGTGATTTGCTGTTCCATGCGCTTATGTGGATTCGATGTTTTGTCCGGGTCCCGCAGAAATCGTTTGTACAATCCTTGGTACATGAGGTCTTCGTCATCGTCCTCGAGGCCGCCTTCAAGATCCTTGAGCCGCTCAAAAATCTGTGCGAGGCCGACGTCCCGAGGTGCCATTCCTGGATCGCGTAGGGCTATTATCGGTGGCATGAGGCTGGACCTACTCACCCACGCGTTCAGCGTAATTGTGCCAGGTCGCGTGCCGATGCCAAAAGCACAACTCGGCTGTTCCAACGTCTCCCAGGGATAAGCGGACGGCCCGGAGCCTTGGAGACGTATAGTCATCAGCTGGGTCATTGCGTTGTGCTGGTTGACACCGTCGTTCTCTTCGCCATAGTTCCCGGCCGTTGTCGCATAAAGGCCATAATAATGGTCAGAGGCATGTGTGACAGGGCGCTTGTGTCCATTATGCGTGGGGACACCTCTGCAAATGAATTCCATCGCCTGGCCAAGCGTGAGATCATCATCTATGGCGATGCCCGGCGGCGGCCAGTCCGTAAGAGGCGCTCGTTCGAAGCCATGTCCATTTGTTGCTTCCTGGCCTTTGCCCTTGGAATCACGCGGGTCGGGACGCCGCGGTCGACGCCGCGTACCTACGATGCCAGGCCCCTCTGATCTATGTGCGCGTGAGAGTAAATCGCCGTCACTGGTCCTTCTCGGATACTCTTTTTCCTGTAGGTAACTTATGATTAAACCACGCGTAGGAGTAAACGTGCAAGTGGCCAGAGCGTCTGTCTACGTACCAGCTTGGCGCTCCCCTGGGCGTTGCTGCGACTGCGAAACAAGCTACCCCAGAAACCTCTCTTCTTAGGCTCAGCCATGGTGGTTGCGTGGCTGCAACGGAGTCATCCGGGCGATATGCGGGAATCTGGAAGAAATTCAAACTGCAAATCGTAAAGAAAGAAACCCGTAGAATCCTGTTTCTAGGTGTCTGAGCCTGAGGAGATGAATCCGATTGTGAGATACGTCTTTTTCATCATCGGTGGGGTGACGGGCACGCGTCAGTGATGTGGCTGGGCAGAGACAGCTACGGCCCAATGTGGGATTCGACCAACAACGAGAAACGTGATTATACGTATCGCTGCTCGACTAAACTTCCGAATAGCTGAGTCGAATATAGGTACACAAATGCAATGTGTGGTGGATTGACGTTGGGTGCATGAATAGAGCTATTAGGTAAGTTTGGGTAGAGTCCAGAAGCAGGTACAGCTGTAAGGGGGGTTTATTCGGGTTTGGCGATAACTAAGGTTGGATTGAGATGGAGTAAAAACGATATTACTACCTGACGTATTATTACTGTACCGCTGTATGTACTGTCACTGAAGGGTAAGGTAAGATGTACGTATGTAAGTATTGCTGTACCTAAGGTCGGACTACTGGTGGTGGTGGCACTGGCTCGAATGGTCAGTTGATAGAAGCTCTGCCGAGCTGAGTGCCATGTCACTATAGGTATAATGCGTCTGTTTATATTTAGCTTGGTACTCACTTCAAGCCATCACCTTTTGGTTAGGTAAGTCCTTACCTATCACCTGCCTGCTGTGCAGGCCTAACCTCAGGTAGTACCAGCCAGCCACGGTGGGTGGCCTCAGTAGGCACGAATTATCATGCGCAAACGAGAAGGGACCAAGCACGGTAGCCTCAAAGGGAAGCAGCATGTGTGTCATCTGCCGATGCTGCATTGTCCATTAATAAGGGTCCATTACCTTACTGCGGTCGTCGGGGGAAATGAGAGGCGGAACTGTGAATGACTATTTGTCCACGCATCTTGGTCGTGGACCAAGGAAGTGAATCGAGGCTGCTACTGTATTAATACAAGAACGTGTCACCAGGCCAACTTACTCCGGACTGTCAAAACAAGCTTCAAAGGTCCTTTTTCTTATTACTAGTAAAAGGCCGTACAGCAGTACGATATACAAGGACCTAAGTTGCCGTTGGTGCATGGCTACTGACCGGGTACTACCTAAGCAGGCACTACCAACCACTTAAGGTGGTAGTTGTCGGAATTTTCGTCATCTTAACACTAATAATACATACATACATACATAGTACGTGCTTTTAGCTCCTTTGAGAGCTAGCTTCGGGCAAACCAACAAATCACGGAAACATGATGTATTCGATGTATCCTGAGAAGAATACCCGCTCGACCTGTGCTGAGGCGGCAATGACTGCAAACGCTGCACAAACCAACGTAAGTAAGTATATTTACAGAAGCTCACCAACGAACACCGCTTCAGTCGCATTGGGTGTTGTCTGGTTACCTCTTTTAAAGGCATTTCGGAACTTTGTCCCCATCACGTTAGCAACTCTCTCCACGAGGCGCAATTGAGCGCGCGGGGATAAGGCGTGTAGAACTCACCGCGAAGATAAAGTTGAGAATAAGAGCAAGCATCAGTGCCACACTAACCACCAGAGGCCCGATCATGTTGTCAAAGTCCTTACCACTGCGCTCCCTTATCATTTTCCGGCGCCGGTGAAGCATCAAGTTGCCCCAAAGGCCAGCCAACACCGCAATCACGATATACGCGATGCCCATGCACTCAGCCGTGACATTCTCACCCGCCGCCGTGTACAACCCGAGTGCCAGAGTCCCGAGCAGCACACATATGTGCTGCCACTTAAGGAATGTCCGCTCGTTCGCAAGCCAAACCTTCGGCTCGATCTGCAGCGGTCCCGCATTCTTCAGCCAGACTTCTGGTTTGGTCACCCCCTCGGGGAGCTGCGCTCTTTGGCGCTTACGCCGAGAATACCGAGATACTGAGAACCCGGGGAATATTGACGTGAGAGTGCCATAGTTGCGTTTTGCGCCCGATGGTTCTGCGCCGTCGGACACCTCCCCAGCGTCGATATCTTCTGGTTCGTCGACGGGCCGTACCCGAGGTGTCCTGGCCTCAGAAGATGCGCGCTCCGAGAGGTAAGACTTCGCTACTGGTGAGCTGGCAGCAGGCTTATAAGAGCTGCGCCTAGCGCTCGTCCCTAGAAGGCTGTCAACGGCCTGTACATCCTCAGCTTGCCGAGCGCGCTTTTGCTCTTCCTCTTCGTGGGCTTTCTGAGGATCTTTACGAATATCTCCCTCTAGGTCACTTAGCCAGAAAGGCAGGTTGTTGACATAGTCTTCAAATAGAGATGCCACTCCGTGCACAAATTTGGAGAATCGCGGTGCCGCATGAACCAAGTGAGAGGCGATTAAATCATCTATCCATTCGGGCCGTTTGCGGCCCTCCTCATCCTTTAATTTGATTTCCAGCACGGCATAGGGAAACCTGGAGACTTCGCTTTGGTTGATGTTTTTGAAAGGGTATGCCATGTTGCTGTTGTCGATATCGGTCCGATGCCATTCGGCGGGATCCCGACATGGCCGGTCACGATCGAGCGTGTCCTCACGGATGAATGCAATGTTGGTGTCGATAGATATTCTTACTCGAGAATCGGCGGGCTTTTGAAATGCTGTGCGAGTGTAGTTGGCGCGTAAGACCGGCTCAAGCTCGCTATTGACGATGAAATTCTGGATTTCCTCTGTAGTGGTCTTGAAGGAATCGATAGACTCATTTTGTTGCCTCCGCCTCTCCATTTTCTGGATAGATTTCTCCATCTTGTACTCGCCATCGACATATTGCTTGATGTATTTGTCCTTTATATTGAATTTTCTCTCTTCGCTGGTTCCGTCCTCGTGTAGTATTTTTTGCTCCAGCACAATATCAGGCTTGTCATCAAGCTGGCCGAACCAGCGAAGCCGAAGGGAGGAAGCATCGGTTAGACGGCTAACCTTTCTACTATAGAGGTCGAACTTGGAGTTGTCGAAATATAACGAGGTGATCTTGGGGTCTTCATTACCATCCAGTTCCTTGGCCGATTGCTGGCTGTACACCAGGGCTGGGAGATGTCGTAAAATTGCGGTTTTGACTTCGAGCAGGTTGTCTAGATGTACCCAAACTGCATGGGAACAGATTGAGAGAGCTTAGTTAGATTCGAAACGCCATAGGGTCCAAGCCGGTCTGACTTACACTTGTAGGCTGTGTATCGTTCTCCATTGTGAACTTCCTCTTGGTGTTCCAACTCCAAGGGTTGCTGCTGCTGTTCGCCCTCGTCGATCGTTTGATTGATAGCATAATACATAAGGGAGAGCTTGTTCAGCAGAGTCGAGTACCCCTGTTCCGAGTTGAGGCCATGCTCAGCCAAGCTCACACGCATCATTGGCCGGACCTTGTACCGGTCGCCGCGTTTCCGGTCGTGCTTCTTCGTGATCTTGAGGAAACCGGTGTAATTTATACTACTATATCTCTTCAGCTCTTTTACCTCGTTCACGATGGCGTCCAATTCAGCTCGGAGTTCCTTTAGGCGCGAATCTGTGTGGCCGGTCTTAGACTTGTCTTCGGACGGCGCCAGCTCGCGGAGCTTGTCGAAGACTGCATCAGCTCGCTGCTGGAGGCTAGAGGCTGTCTTAGCTTGGAATTGGGAGACTTTATCGAGTTGAACGTTGAAGAGTTCGTCACAGAAACGATTCTCGTCCTCTTCGGTCCACGGAACATCGTCATCGTCACCATTCTGTTCCCTCAGCATACTCTTCAGTTTCGAATAATCCATGTACTCGTCCCGCCATGGTGGATAGATAGACTGTCGAAGAGTCTTCCCAAAACGCATTGCGAGATTCTAGATCCAGTACAAGAAACAACGCAGTGCTCCAAGCAGGTCTCTTCCGAGCGTAAAGACGTGATGAGAAGGTGACTGAAAACACCTTGTGGATAAAGTAGGTGGGTAGTTGGTAGGTAGTTAGAGCGGATATCGAAGCTAGGCATACCTAGGTACTTTAGAAGTAGTGAGACATCAGAGCAAGATTGTCGTTTCGTCACTGGAGGGGTTTAGTTGGAGACCGGGTTGAGCTACACCCCTGCCAGTGTATAGAAGTAGAGCCATTGGCCAATCGGAACAACCTCAATCTGCACGTGCACAGCTTGTGAGCACTAACTCAAGTCCCTACCTACCTAAGTAGGTACCTATTAGGCATTCACACAGCATACATGCAAGCGCTAATAGTACAGTAGGTAGAGGATTCTCTTGTGCTAGATGCTGTACCCAGCAGGTATACCTACATATGTACCCAATAAACAACCTCACTCATCTTGTTCAGGTAAAGACATAAAAAGCTATCGATCAAAGGCTATGAAATACATGGAAATTTCTTGTGAAACTTGCTCATTCATATCACAAAAAATCATCTGCAGTGATGCACCCATATCAGCTCTAAACGGTTGCTAAGGTGAAATTCATAAGCATATACCAAAAATATCCAGCTACACGTAAAAGCAACGACGCAAGCATCAGCTCTTGGTTAGGTAACAACCAGCGAGTTATACACCCAGTTCATATCTTCATCCACTACTTTGTCCCTACTATCGTCTTTCCTTAGGCTCGGACGGGAGCCACAACTGTAGGCAGTTGAGTACCAAGAATTTCCTGTGCTGTCTGCTTGATGATGCCACCAGTAACTGGCAAGCGGGTAGACTTCTGGAGGTACAGATCGACCTCACGAGCAGATTGCCGTCCCTCATTGATACCCCTGGTAATTATTAGCACTTATGCTTTAGATTATCACATTATCGTTCCACTCTTAAACTTACCAAACAATCAAGGACTGGCCGCGACGGCAATCACCGGCAGCAAAGATGCCATTGATATTTGTTGCGTAAGACCCTGTTGGGGTCTTGACATTCTTTCGAGCGTCCTTCTCGATCTCGTCACCGAGCACTCGAGCCTCGGGGCCAAGGAAGCCCATTGAAAGAAGAACGAGGTCCGCGGGGAAAAACTGCTTTGTGTCCTCGAGCTTCTTCATATCCCAGCCGCCACTGGCAGATTTGGTCCATTCGACACGTATCGTGTTGATTCCCTTGACGTTTCCGTTGCCGTCGTCGACGAACTCCTCAGACATGATGCAGTACTCTCGAGGATCCTTGCCCATGTGCTGTGCAACCTCCGTGTGGCCGTAGTCAACACGGTAAATACGGGGCCACTGTGGCCATGGGTTGTCGCGACCACGCTGCGGTGGGGGCTGCGGCAGAAGTTCAAAGTTGATGACCGATTTAGCTCCATGGCGGACTGAAGTACCGATGCAGTCATTACCGGTGTCGCCGCCACCGATGACGATGACGTTCTTGTCTTTGGCAGACAGGTAAGCACCATCAGTCAGCTCCGAGTCGAGCAGAGACTTGGTGTTCTTGTGCAGAAATTCCATGGCAAAGTGAACACCATTCAACTCGCGACCCTTGATGGGCAAGTCGCGAGCAACGGTGGCTCCGGTGGCAATGACGACTGCGTTGTTCTGAGCCTTGAGATCCATCAGAGTGATATCCGTGCCAATCGTGACCCCAGTCTTGAATTGGATGCCCTCCGCAGCCATAAAGTCGGTTCTCCGCTTGACGATGCGCTTGTCGAGCTTCATGTTGGGAATACCGTACATGAGCAAGCCACCAACACGATCGGCGCGCTCATAGACTGTGACGCTGTGTCCAGCTTTGTTGAGCTGATCGGCACATGCAAGACCAGCAGGGCCGGACCCAATGATGGCAACATGCTTCCCCGTTCGGACCTTGGGAGGCTGAGGCACCATCCATCCCATCTCGAAACCACGGTCAATAATGGCACACTCGATTGACTTGATGCCGACAGGGTCCTCGTTGATACCCAGGACACAAGCGCCCTCACACGGTGCCGGGCAAACGCGACCAGTGAACTCAGGGAAGTTGTTGGTCATAAGCAAGCGGTTGAGAGCATCCTGCCACTGGTTCTGGAAGACCAGTTCATTCCACTTGGGAATGATGTTGGAGATCGGACAACCAGTATCGGACTGGCAGAACGGAACGCCGCAGTCCATGCAGCGTGCGGACTGGTACTTCAGTTCGTCCTCATCGAGACGCTGAGAGAGCTCGGCCCAATCCTTGGTCCTCGTCTTGACACTGCGGTATTTCTCAGAACGACGCTGGTATTTCATGAAGCCTCTGGTCTTGTCTAAGACGAGCGCTCGCTTCTTGTCAGCCGCATTATCGCCGACAGTCTCTTCGATATCTTGAAGCTTGGGGGCCTTCTCCTCTTTCTTGGTAACACCAGGAATAGAAGGGAGATTGTACTCGGCGCGCTTAGCTTCAGCGGCCTTGGCGGCCTCTTCTTCGAGCACACGCTTGTAATCTACCGGGAGGACCTTGACGAAGCGTGGAAGAGCTCGGTTAAAATCGAGTATAATGCGAGCGGCTAGCTCCGATCCAGTGTAGTGCAAATGATCCTCAACAAAACCCTTCAACTCGGCAATCTCTTTGGGATCCTCGACACCAGAAGCTTCGACCATCTCGCCGTTGAGCTTCGACAAGAAGTCGCCGTGGATGTCGAGGACATACGCTATGCCACCTGACATACCCGCGGCGAAGTTGCGACCAGTGCTTCCCAGAACGACGACACGACCGCCAGTCATGTATTCGCAACCGTGGTCACCGACACCCTCGACAACAGCATAGGCGCCTGAATTGCGAACAGCAAACCGCTCAGCAGCAATACCACGAAAGAAGCAAGTACCAGAAGTCGCTCCATACAAGCATGTGTTTCCGATGATGATGTTCTCTTCAGCCTTGAACACGGCCGATCGAGGCGGGTACATGATGATTCGACCGCCAGACAGACCTTTTCCAACATAATCATTGGCGTCGCCCTCTAGCTCGAGAGTGATGCCCTTGGCCAGGAAAGCGCCGAAGGATTGCCCAGCAGAGCCCTTAATGTTGACATGGATAGTGTCTGCAGGGAGACCGGCCTCTTTGTAGTGCTTCGAGACTTGGTATGCCAAGGACGTTCCTAGAGTTCGGTCTGTATTGACAATATCGCATTCAATGCGCGAAGGCAAGCCCTTTTCGAGTGTCAACTCGGATTCGGCAATCAGCTTGTTATCTAGACGAGTGTGCAATTTGTGGTCCTGTTTGCGGACATTGAAGGTGGCAACACCTGGTCGAAGTTTGTGGGCTGGCGTAAGGATCAAAGACAGATCAATGTTGGAGGTCTTGCCAGTTCGGAGATCATCCCGAACTCTCAAGCACTCTACGTGACCAACCATCTCGTTGACTGTGCGGAATCCCAACTGGGCCATGATGGCTCTCAGCTCATTGGCTACGTAGTAGAAGAAGTTGATGACGTGCTCGGGGGTGCCTGTGAACTTCTTGCGCAGCTCGGGGTCCTGGGTCGCTATACCGACCGGGCACGTATTCAAATGACACTTCCTCATCATAATGCAACCCATTGCGATCAGAGGGGTAGTTGCGAAACCCCATTCCTCGGCTCCCAGCAAGCAGGCAATAGCGACGTCGCGACCTGTTCGGAGCTGACCGTCGGTTTGTACCACAACACGCCCACGTAGATCGTTTAGCACGAGGGTCTGATGGGTCTCGGCAAGGCCTAACTCCCACGGAAGACCAGCGTACTTGATCCCAGTCCATCTGGAAGCACCTGTACCACCGTCGTGTCCGGATATAAGGATGTGGTCAGCCTTGGCTTTCGCCACTCCGGAAGCAACAATACCAACACCGGTTTCCGATACGAGCTTCACGGACACGCGAGATCGAGGGCTGGAGCACTTCAGATCGTAGATGAGTTGCTTCAAATCCTCGATGGAGTAAATGTCGTGATGAGGAGGAGGAGAGATGAGACCGACGCCAGGAGTTGAGTGTCGGGTTCGGGCAATTGACTTGGATACTTTGTGTCCGGGGAGCTCACCACCCTCACCAGGCTTAGCACCTTGGGCCATCTTAATCTGAAGCTCATCAGAATCGGCAAGGTAGGCGGAGGTGACACCGAAACGACCGGAAGCAATTTGCTTGATGGCGGACCTCATGGTGTCGCCGTTTGGAAGGACCTGGGATCGCTCAGGGTCTTCACCACCTTCGCCGGTGTTGGACTTACCACCAAGACGGTTCATAGCCACCGCCAAAGTAGAGTGAGATTCCATGGAAATGGAACCATAGGACATTGCACCTGTGCAGAAACGTCGAACAATCTCGGTCCATGGTTCAACCTGGTCGATTGGAATTGGGGTCGCCTCTTCAAACTTGAAGTCAAGCATCCCGCGAAGTGTACAGGCTTTGATTTGCTCATACTCGGAACGTGAATAGGCTTCGTACGACTTGTCGTTCTTAGTGCGCACGGCGTCCTGGATGTTGGCAATCGATGTTGGGTCGTTGATATGAGCTTCACCACCATCGCGCCAATGGTATTCACCAGACTCGGGCAGGCCAGGGATGCTGACTGTTTCACGAGAAGGAAATCCGCGCTCGTGGAATCGGAACGCGTCTTCGGCGATATGCCGGAAAGTAGCGCCCTTGATGCGCGAGGCTGTACCCCGAAAGCATCTCTCAACGACGTCGCCATCAATGCCAAGGGCTTCGAAGATCTGAGCGCCCTTGTAACTTGCTAGGGTGGAAATGCCCATCTTGCTCATCACCTTGAGAATGCCGCCATCGCAAGAGTGCTTATAATTGGCAATGAGTTGATCGTCACTAAGTTTCCTGCGAATCAAGCCTTCCCGGTTCAACTTCAAGATGCATTCCATTGCGAGGTAAGGGTTAACGGCATCAGCTCCATAACCGAGCAAAACACACATGTGGTGAACTTCGCGAGCTTCAGCAGTCTCCAAAACAATCGCTGCCATCGACCGCCACTTGTTGCTGACGAGGTGATGGTGAACCATGCTAGATGCGAGTAAAGTCGAGACCGAGACTCTATCGCTGGATGTCTTGCGATCAGACAGGACGATGACTCTATCCTTGGCCTGAATTGCAGCAGTGGCTTCCTCGCAAATGAAGTCCAGATGCTTCATATAGCCCTCAATCCCCTCGGCTTTGGGGAAAGTGAGATCAATGGTCTTGACTGTCCATCGTGAGTGAACTTTGGCTATGTTGGTCAAGCTGTTGAACTCGGGGATTGACAGGATGGGACTTGGCAGGAACAGACGTCCACATTGAGAGGCATCCATTTCGAGCAGGTTTCCCTGAGGACCAATGTAGCACTCCAGAGACATGACGATAGACTCTCGGATAGGATCGATAGGAGGGTTGGTGACTTGCGCGAAAAGTTGACGAAAGTACTCATACAACAAACGCGGCCCTTGCGCAAGACAGGCTAATGGGGCATCGTTACCCATGGATCCGAGTGCTTCCTTCTCATCAGACGCCATGGGCGCGAGGAGCAAGCTAACTTGCTCGTAAGTATAACCGAATGCTAGTAGCAGAGGGTCTTGTTGAAGGGGCGTAGAGTCGGGCTTAGGAGCCAGATCCACACCCGGTTGCCCAGAAACCTGACTCAGAACCTTCGGAAGTGAAATGAGCTCATCGTCAAGCCAGGCGCGGAAGTCGAAGCGGTTCGAAACTGCAGTCTTGAGTTCCGTATCGTCGATAATACGTCCGCCCACAGTGTCGACGAGGAGCATGCGCCCAGGCTGAAGACGGCCCTTTTGGACAACTGACTCCGGTTCAACATGGATCGCACCAACCTCAGAGGCACAGATAACGCGATCATCATCCATAACATAATAACGGCAAGGGCGCAATCCGTTTCGGTCAAGATTCGCACCACAGTAACGACCATCAGCGAAAGTAAAAAGAGCTGGTCCATCCCAAGGCTCCATCTGGCAAGCGGCCCATTCGTAAAATGCAGCCTTCTTGGGATCCATACTGGTATTGCCTTGCCATGCTTCGGGAACCATCAGCATCACAGCTTCCGGCAGAGATAAAACACCATTAATCGTGAGCAGCTCCAATACATTGTCAAAAGCAGCCGAGTCGGAACCGCCATCTTCCACGATCGGATACAATTGTTCGAGCTCGTCGCCGAATACATTGGACTGCATGACACCCTCACGGGCGCGCATCCAGTTTTTGTTGCCGCGCAACGTATTGATTTCACCTGGGCCCTCGCATTAGATAAACGCCGGTTCTGATGCTAATTGTAGGTTTAGGTAACATACCATTGTGAGCCGCCCATCGCAATGGTTGGGCACGATCCCACGAAGGAAAAGTGTTAGTAGAGAAACGCGAGTGTACAAGCGCAAAATGGGCTTGGTAGTCGGCGTTCACCAAGTCGTGGTAGTATTGGTAGACCTGAATCGGAGCTAGTTGTCCCTTATAAACAATGTTCCTGTTGGATAGGGAGCACAAGTAAAACCAGTTCTGGAGCCCAATGGTATGAGTAGCGCGTTTTCGAAGGACATACAATTGTCTCTCGAAGAGTCTGTCGTCGAATTGCTCCGGGTCCGTGATTTCAGGAGTCTTGCCGGAGCCATATGCAGATCTAAGGACGACAAAGGGCTGCAGTATAGCGGGCTCGCGTGAGGCAGCAGCAGGGCCGAGAAGAGAAGAGTCTACAGGAGGCTCTCGCCATCCTAAGACCCTCAGACCCAAAGATTCGGCAATATCTTCCAACTGCCGCTTCGATTCCTGCATTGTCTCCTCGTCAGGCTTGAAGAACAGGTTCCCCACAGCGTATTGCCCAAGAGGCGGCAGTTTAATGCCTTGTTCCATCTCGAAGTTCTTAATGAAGAACTTGTGAGGTATAGATGTCATGACACCAGCACCATCGCCATCCCGTGCGTCAGAACCCACCGCACCGCGATGGGTCATGTTGCAAAGGAGGTTACGCGCTGCAGTATGTTAGCTACTTACTCAGCTATTTATCAAATGGGGCAACGAGGCAACAAACCATCGCTGACAATCTTGTGACTCGGTTTGCCCTTGATGTGGCTGTATTGGATGTTAGTGAATATGTCCGGAAGGGTAATCTTTGTCGAAACGTACCATGCAAAACCGACACCGCAAGCATCTTTCTCTAGTTCTGGGTCGTACAACCCCCTAGATAGAAACTAGTTAGCATTTTAATAGTAGAAGCTGGGTCGCATAGGCGACGGCGACGTACTGTTTCACCGGCAGGGCGCCCGCCCAAGAACCATTATTCTCGGTCTGGTATTCATAGGGGTGGTAGGGCTCGGCCGCGGACTCGATTTCTATGTGTCTATCGTCGAAGTCCTCCGGAAGGCCCATGTCAGGCAAGAAGACGAATATACTCTGGGGGGTGAGTGGCGGACCGGAGGTCGAGGGTCGGGTTCGTGAAGGGATCTGCAGATGCAGCAAGTATGCTCGAAAGGAGTTCGAGAGGAGGTGGAGAGAAAGCTTTCTGCTGGTCTCAATCAAGGCTATGTAGGAGTATAGCAGTTAGTGGCGTGATAAGTTACTTGGTAGATCTACAAGTAGCGGAAATGAAAAGAAAGTCCAGTGGATTTTCCGGTCCAAAGAAGGGCTCGAAACCGGTCGAGGATCAGTTGGAAAGTTGGACAGTCTCTTCTGGAGAAGAAATAGTGGCAGATTTGAATATGGGCCTGGTGGCGTGGCGTGGGATGTCAGAATGCAGGAGCAACCTCGTACCATACAGCCCAGTCCATGTGCAAGCACATGTGTGTGGGCATGTAGGTATGTAGGCCAAGTACTAAGGTACTTTGTAGCTTGTACTACGCGGCACTAAGCACAGTACTTCGTTGAGGCCGTGACATGGACCTGGAATGCGGGGTGATGCACCTACACCTCCGCCGAAGACACAATAACACCCCACTTTTTTTTCCACACTCCCCCGCCATATCCAATCAGCGAGACTGCATTTTTATCTTCTCCCTTTTAACGGCATGCTTGGCTGATTAATTGGCTAGTGGATGGAGGGATGATTGCCATGTGACATTGATGATGAGGGTTTAACGGTGCAGACTGCTCAATCCCACGAATCGAGCTGTTTTGTCTCTTATCTTGTTGAGGCGATGGCTTCGCAAGGTCGAGAGTGGTGTGCAGAGAGCATGAGTAATGGGAAGGTATCCATCTTTTCGCTAATCGATTCCTCGCTGGTCCCAATAATCGCGACCCGGAATTTGAAGCCCGAATACCAGCATAGACCTTGAATTGGCAAGTTGCCGATGCGTCTTGCGGTGCCGCTGCAGCTCACTGCTTCCGCCCGATCACACCTTGCTTCCGATGATTACTCAAGCACAGGCGTGGGTTAAATGGCCCTGGCGTGGTGGTCCGGTCCGTATTACTACAGTGCGGCCAATTGCACTCGGACCTCCCCTGAGCTCTATCATGCGGCTGCCAATGTTTTTATCCCTGTGTAGATTGGCCGCCATGCAGTCCGACGTAGCCGGACAACGCTTCGAGTGAGCTAAATTCCGGGCTGCGCCATTTCGGAGTGCTCTTGGTTGCGCCATCGAAGAAGGGCGCTTGAGAGACATTATAGCGCGCTTGCGATTCCCGTCAACCACGATTGAACGTTCCGGATAATTGGTATCAGTGTTCCCCGCCCGCGATGGGTATTGTCGTAATATCGCACCCCCTTCTGAACCGTCGTGGTCGCATGTCGCCCGCCGATTTCGGCCCTAGACTGGAATAGAGGAACAGTGGAAGCGAAATGCGTTACTTACAAATAAGAAAGCTGTATAGCAGTCTGTTAGGAGGTCGAGGACTGGCTCGGAATCTCTACGATACAATGAATAGTCTCACTCGTCGGAGGGAAGTAGATGCCGATGTTTGGTAAGGTGGGTTGGCAAGGTGGGTTGGCAAAAGAGAAGGAGAGGAAGAAGGAGAGGGACGGGGAGAGACGTGGCGGTTGTCTCGTTTTTATGCTTGCACCTACGGAGTACGACGAGAGAGAGCGGGAGAGAGGAGCCAAGCTAAGCACAAGCGACAGTAACTTGCGACAATAGCTCCGAAGGGGGAGATGGAGTTGGGAAGGGGGAAAATGGCAGTCTGAGAGGTTACGGTATACAGGTCATTGCATTGGCACTATGGTGTGCGTAGTCGCAGATCAGCCCCTCCTACATCTGTACGCATTCCAGCCTTTCAGGCTCACACCAAGAGAGTTGCAGTGGGGGGGCTAATACGTACTGAACGTAGTCCCCTCGCGACCGGCCGACCGAAAGACGGACAACTACCTAACCTAGTGCTGTACCTGGGTGCATACTATCCCGACACCTGCTTACTTCGTACCTACCGGTGCATACTGCTGTATTCCTGATGGTGTCCTTCAACACGGCAAACAAATGCCCGGCCAAACCAAGTTCTGACCCAGGTGAGAGTTGACAACATGGATCCTAAATGGGGGTCCCACAGCCGACCCTTGTAACTTACGGCGTTGGTCTAGAAATCTCTTGTAGGCTTATTGGACAAGGACTATTTGCCTGAGCTAGTGGACTGGTGACGTTAGTACAGTAGTCGCTTGTATCCTAAAACGGTTGTAAATTGAGAATTGCACTATGCTCATTGGACCAAGTATACCGGGGTCCAGTGGGTAATGACTATACAGCTGCAAGTCTCTTTCTTTGCCCTGCTTGCTAATTCTCTGAGGAGCCCCGTTCCGTGGCAGAGCCGTGAGAAAGTCGTACTATGCTGCTGTTGCTAGAAAATAGCGCGCTGGTCATACTCCGACCCATACTGGTAGGTATATCCTTACCTGTGCCTCCCTACAGCAGTACTATGCTCTGACACAGATCTATACATATGCAGGGCTAGTATACACGATTCATCTTTTCATGTCCAATCATACTGTTTTCAGGTGTGATTGGTATACCCGTGTGCAACGCAGATCATCATGAGGCTGCTGTATGTAGGCAATTGCAATTCACTTAAAAGATAAAAAGCAGAAAAAGGAAGGAAAAAAAAGGATTTTGTGCATAGCGTTTAATGGCAAGCCCAGAACCCGTCTCTTTGCCCTTTTTTCTCTTTATGCAAACAAATAAGTTAAAGCCCGTCCGTGTGCAACCCCACCAATTTCCTACATAAGGGCTATTCTTACTAAAGTAGGAGAGTTTCTAGAGTAGTTGCCTAGGGCCATAACACATGCTTTTATTCCGAATGCCCCTCTCTCACGAATAAAGCTAATGAACTCTTGCTCGCTAGTAGCTGCTAGACTCTAAAGGTTTGGCAACCACTCTCTTCTTCAACCTATGGTTGGAGGCTTGCCATGGGGAAGAAAAAAAAAAAACCCTAAGCGAGTATCTTGCTACAACTATCTAACCGTAAACGCTTGTGTTTCTTCGCAAAAGGCGCCTTAGAAAGCATATATACTCTTATTTCAAGCCGAAAGATTTACCTAACAGGATGCCAGCCAAGTTGTGAAGAGCCGGGTATACTATGTAGGTGGTACTGCTATAGGTAGTTTCGGCGTTGTTGTTGCTGTTATTGACGGAGTGTGATAGCGGCATGTTTGCTGTGATTGGCCAAATTAGGCTTTGTAATGCTTTTTGACAATCGATTTTCGGTAGCATTGCCGTTCATCGGACTTTGTTGTCGGCTTGAACTGACTTCAGACTGTCTACAAAACTACCTAGCTATGCGCTTTCGGACAGGCATCTATCGAACAGGTAGGGGGGGGGGGGGGGGGGGACGGAGGGGGGGGGGAAAAA